>Ga0181524_10000739_pt1 | contig 39229 bp, 36 predicted proteins | sample PEATcosm2014_Bin_34_FD_119761 | JGI IMG/M metagenome (GOLD analysis project Ga0181524, IMG submission 119761) | Peatland microbial communities from MTU Mesocosm Facility, Houghton, MI, USA - PEATcosm2014_Bin05_60_metaG | ecosystem: Environmental > Terrestrial > Soil > Wetlands > Peat | place... | reverse complement strand
CAACGCGATGGCGCCGACCACCTTGGACGGGTTTAATTTTCCCATCCGCTACCACGTTCAATAGCCCCCCGCCAGAAATTTTCAGAAAAACCGTCAAAAGGTGATTGTCTGCTCAGACCTCTGATGAGGATGTCGGCCTTCGGCCTTGGGCCTTCGGATTTCGGATTTCCTTCGGATTTCGGATTTCAGGGCCTTGCCCCACCCATGCCCGCCGATGTAGTGTCGTCTCGGGCGCGCGGCGGGCGGCGTGAACGCCATCGCGCGCCGGTTGCGCATTTCGGAGTACAACACGACGAAACATGGAAACGGAACTAACCCCGCCGCCCAAGGCGCGCTACATCATGATTGGCGGCTTCCTTGGCGCCGGCAAGACCACTGCCCTGGGCAAGCTGGCCGAACGGCTGGCCGGCCAGGGCCTGCGCGTGGGCCTCATCACCAACGACCAGGGACGAAACCTGGTGGACACAGCCATGCTCCGGGCTCAGGGATTCGCTACCGAGGAGATTCCCGGAGGCTGCTTCTGCTGCCGGTTCAATTCGTTGATGGATGCCGCCGCCAGGCTCAGTGAGCGAAGCCGTCCGGACGTTTTCATCGCCGAGCCAGTGGGCAGTTGCACGGACCTTGCGGCCACGGTGGCCTATCCCCTCCGGCGGCTCTACGGCGACAATTTCACCGTCGCGCCGGTCAGCGTCCTGGTGGACCCGATTCGCGGGCTGCGCGTCTTCGGCCTCGACAAGGGCGGCAGCTTCTCCGGGAAGGTGCTCTACATCTATCTCAAGCAGCTCGAGGAAGCCGACCTCGCGGTCATCAACAAGACGGACCTCGTGGATGAGCGGCGGCTGGACTCGTTGCGCCAAGCCATCGCCGCCAGGTTTCCCGGCAAGGAGATTCTCGCCGTCTCCGCCCGCAATGGGGCGAACCTGGATGCCTGGTTTGCCCGCATCACCAGTTCGGAGCAGGCGGCGCAAACGGCGATGGAACTGGATTACCAGGCTTATGCCGAAGGCGAGGCCCTGCTCGGCTGGCTCAACTGCACCGTGCAACTTGCGGCGAAGAATACCTTCGATGCCGGCAAATTCCTCAACCAGTTGGCCCGGGAAATCCAGAAACGCCTTCAAAAGGCGGAGGTGGCCCATCTGAAGATGACCCTCAGCCCCGATGCGGGCCTTGGCGAAATTGGCGTGGTGAACCTCGTGCGCAACGATTTCGTGCCGGAGCTTGCTTTTGCCCTCGATGAGCCGGTCAGAAGCGGCCAGTTGATCGTCAACCTCAGGGCCGAAGCCGCCCCCGATGTGCTCGGAACCGCACTTCGGGACGCGCTTGCCACGACCGCCCGGAAGTTTCCCACCTTGCGCGCCACCTTGGACCACCTCGAGCACTTCCGTCCCGGCAAACCGACCCCCACTCACCGGTTCAGCGGGGTGGCCAAATGAGCCGGGTTCCGGGATGGTTTACTGGCGAGTTCTTCGGCACCTTTCTGCTCGTCTTATCAGGTTTTGGCAGAGTGAAGGGCGCCTCAAATTCCCGGAGGCATGGAGCCGGTCACAGCCTTTGTCACCGTCTTTGTCGCCACCCATCGTCGAAACACAGCCAATCCGGCAAAACTCACGGCAAACGACGCGTTCAGCCTTGTTCGGAAAGACCTTCAGCCCCCCACTCACCTGGACATTTGACACGCTCAGGCGACTTGCCCACGCGCCGGTTCAGGAAAGCTCCGCTAGGAGCGCCATGTCTATAGTCAAAGCGCCCGGAGAACCTCAAGCTCCGTTAGGAGCGGCATGTTACCTCGACCCGGCGCCGCCTAGCCTGGATATTCCACGAGTGTCGCGCTGACAGGAAGGCGTAGCGCAGGCTTCCAGCCTGCTGTATCGCGGATTTCTAATCCGCAGACGCGGCCGAGCAGGGACAGGCTGCCGACTCGAAGTCGGCGATACAGCAGGTTGGAAACCTGCGCTACGCGGCTTCGGGAGTCTGGTGTCGCTCTTTGGGCATGAAATATCCGGGCTAGGCCTATGCCGCTCCTGACGGAACTTCAGGGAGGCTCGGTTGGGCGCTATTTCTACAAACATGGCGCGCCTAATGGCGCTTTCCCCGATGGCGGGAATTGTATCACTCTCTGTCCAGATGTTCTTTTTTTGAAACAAGTTTTGCCGCGCTGGGAAAGAACCCAGCTAAACGCAATCGCCCTTGCGCGCCGCCACCTCCCGGCCTTTACTCTCCTACGGACCCACACGATAAAAGCGCCTCGGGTAAAGGTTTAAGTTGGTGTCGAACTGGAACAAGCCGTTGGTGCCGGCGGTGGCTGGACCGAGATTGACCCAATTCAGCAGGTCCATCGAACCCTCTACATGGTAATTTTGACCAGGAATGCCGGCCATGCGGAGCATGACCGTATTGGCATCGACTGATATGCCCAGCATCTCCGGTCTGTCGTTTGCCGGCGATGGCTGGAACAAATCGCTCAAGTCGTTGGCCGCGGCCACATCATTGTAGCCTGTGCCGAGAGCGTTGATATCGCGGGCGGGAATCGCATTAGTCTGGAAGTCCAGCCCGAAGATCTCATCCATGGTCTTGAGGTCCGAGGAATGACTCATAACGACGGGGCTGGCGTAGGCGTTGCCCCTGGCCAGCGGTGAAATGATGATCTCCACCAGCGTGGTGTTCGTGTCGTCCGTGCATGTGGTCGCGGTCTCATCCGTCCAGATGATGATAAGCCCGTGGTCCTGGTAGGCCTGCGACGCCATGATCCTGGGAATGATACTCGAAAGGCAGTTGTCCCCTTGGGCAACGGCCGCTTGATCGTCCCAGAAAAACACGCCGTTGTAGGTGAAGCCGTTGGGCAGCCAATTGTGCATCTCGTTGCACGCATCCGGCGTAACCCAGTTGTAGCGGCCGACCGCGTTGTTGTCAAGATCCACCCAGAGTTGCGTCAGAGAATAAACATTCGTGTTCTGCGTGTCGCTGAAGAACTCCATCGGGTTGTGTCTGGCCATATAAACGTAGAAGGTTGACCCGTTGTACACGTTCACGCCCGCATTCGTGCCAGTGCTGCTGACGCACGCCGAGGAGGTGTATTCCAGGTCTTCCTGATACGACCGCCAGGGAATGCCCGCCGCGGTCATCTGGCCGGTGAGGTGCTGGCAGGTAAACACGTTTCCGGCATCCACGCTCGGATCGGCGTCAAGGTAAACCCCAAACGACGTTCCGGCTTCCGACCAGACGTAATTCGGTTCGGAGGGATGCACACCCTGGCCGGCGTTATAGTATTTCGTGGCGTATGAGACTTGCGCCGCGTTCGGATCGCCGGGCGTGAGCAGGCTGTTGAGGTAGGGCGCGGCCGGATTGCCCAGAATCTGCTCCGCACCAACCGTTGTAGATTGCTGGGTCAAGTCGTGGTTTTCCAGGGGGATCACGAATACGGTCTTCACCTGCTTCAGGGTCTGGGTGGCGTCAAGCTTGCCGACCCTTGCATTCGTCATGCTGGCGCTGGTGGATAGCGCCCGGCCTTCCGTGGCCACGGCGGGCAGGAGGGCTGCCCACGCCAGCGCGATCGCGGCGGTCCCAGCAAGGAAAACCGAGCGGCGCCAGGTGGTGTTCAAGAGCGGTGTCATATCGGGAAGAGGCTGGGCCACTTAGAAGCACCGGTCAAGCATGAACTGAGAACCGGCGATCGCTGGGGTGGCGCTCACATCGCCCCATCCGCCGTCCGACACGGCATCGTCTGCCATTTTGAGGCTTTAGTCGATGGCAGAACGGTAAGGGCGGCGGGCGCGGTGGCAACCGAATCGGCCTCATTGCTGACCACCGCAATATAGCTTCCCGATTGGGCCTGGCTAACGTTGGAGAGCCACAACGTGCTGTTGGTCGCTCCCGCGATCGCATTGGTGCCGTTAAACAACCATTGATACGTCAGTGCCGGCCCTGCCGCCTCGACAGTCAGCTTAACGTCGCTTCCCGCAATTACATTGGCGGACTCCGGATCCGTAACCAGGCAGATGCTCGTGGGGCACTGAACCGTCTGGCTCCATACATCGCCCCAGGTGTTGGTCTGCGTCCACTCTGCCACCACCACGTTTGCGCCCGCCAAGTGGACTACCAGGAAGTTGCCACTTCCCATGCCCAGGTTGCCATCCTGGTAGATGTTAAAGTTGCCCCACCACGACACTTGGTCCAACGTGTGGGCGTGGCCGGCAAAGAGGCCCAGCACATTGTAGTCTAAGATGGCATACCAGCAGTTTAGCACATCCTGCTCCGTGCCCGAATCAAACGGATTTTCATGGCTGTAGATTAGCACGGGCCGCCCGCTGTCTCGAACGTGGCTTGCCAGATCGTCCTCCAGGAATAGCAGGCTGTCCCTCGAGTCGGCCCCAGTGTCGGCGATGATGCCCTGTCCCGGAAACAGGTTCAGACACACCACGTGCAGGTAGTCCCAATCCCAGGAATAGTGGTAACCATTGCTGGAAATGTGATAGTGAAAACCGTCACCGGTACTGTTTGAGGCGATTGAGCGAAGCACGTTGCGCGCCTTGATGCCATCGGGCACGACGCTCAGATTGGCGGCATCGGAGCCTGTGCAAGCGTCGAACCCGCAATCGTGATTGCCGTAGGCCTCATATACGGGAAAGTTGAGAAGCCGTTCGCCATTCAGGCCCCAGTCGTTAGTCCATGACGACCACTGCTCCGGGATGCCGTTGTGAGTGAGATCCCCAAGAAACAGAACGCCGCGCACTCCATCCACGGTTCCTCCTCCCACGCAGGAAGGATAGGGCTGGCCCGGCAGCGCATTTATGCGCTGCAGCGCCGCTCGCGATGCGTCCGCCGAAACAAACTGGTACGGCGGATTCTCATAACCGTAATGAGAGTCAGACACGCAAAACAGTGTTACGTCGCTATACTCCGCTGCCAAGGCGCGGGGACCTGGCTCGCTGGCGGCGCACAACAACGCCGCCGCCAAACAACAACAGCGGATGACATCTATTCTCCCGATACTTTGCCTTCCGGGTATGGAACTTATGTGGTTTATTGGGTTTGTCATTGGGGTTCTCTCTTCCATCAACGCGATCATCGCCCCCGGCGGTTCTGGTTTGCACCATCTCCGCACCCTCGCGCTGCCCTCTCCCTCGAAAGCAGCCACAGCCGTTCTGTCACTTCAGAGACGACAGCGACAATCGCTTCTTACGACGACGAGCCTAGCATCCATGCGCCGCAAGTTACAACGGCGGGAGCGTTACAGTTTCGTGATAATACGATGTCGGTGAGAGCCTGTTTTCTATTAGCAAGGGCTATTGACCCGAGGCTCGCGCGTTCGAGGCATCATCCCATTCACAGCCCGCGGCCAAGCGTGTCAACAGAGTGGCATTTGAATGGCAATAGTGACAGGAGTGTGGCTTTCTGCCGCGCCGGGTGCGATTAGAGCTGTCCGTCAGTTCACGGCACCTCTTTGCCCCGAAGGGGCTTTCGAGAATGGCCCGGCGTTTCAACGCCGGGTGAGCGGAGCGAAAACATGGATCCGTCCCGAAGGGACGGCTGAGGGCAAGGAATGTTCTCAATCGTCCCTCCGGGACGAGAATCCCTTTTCTCACCTCCCCGGCGTTGAAACGCCGGGCTATTGTCGGATGTCCCTCCGGGACAGGGCTTCCGACATGCATTCCCGATACTTTTCATTGCACCCTGCTGCGCCCCCGGTCTTGACATTGCGCGGACGAGCGAAGGATACCATCTCATGGGAATCGGGTCGATCACTTCCAGAGGTGGGCAACTAATGGAGCTGGCCATCGTCGCAAGCTGCGCCGGCACCGGGATCAGCAGTTCCCTCGCTCTCGCTCGACACAGCGGTGGACGTGCCGGAAGCGCAGCCGCGGCTATTGGCTATCGACTATCGGCTATTGCCTCCGCGGCGGCTTACTTTTAAACCCAGGTCTAACAGACTGTTGAGATGCCCATTAATCCAGGCGCGAATCGACGCGGATACCATTCCTCGCCGCGCCAGCGCCTGCTTCTCTCCGCTTCGCGTTCATTTGCGTTCATTCGCGGTTCCCTCCTCCCTGTCATGTACATTGTCGCAACGGTCAGGCTCAGTTCCTGCCCTTCAGCAAGCCCAGACCGCGCATCCATTCCTCAGCGCGCTTGGGCCAGGTGGTGATGGTGTTGGCGGACGGGCGCAGCCCGTAACCGTGCCCGCCGGTCGCATAGAGATGCATCTCCGCAGGCACCTTCGCTTCTTTGAGGGCGAGGTAATAAAAGAGGCTGTTCTCGACACGGACCCCGTCGTCTTCGGCCTGTATCAGGAACGTCGGCGGGGTACTTGCAGTCACGTTCAGGTCCGGCGCGACCTTGTTGTCGTGGTCCTTGGGCACGAGATAGCCGGGATAGATCGGCATCGCGAAGTCCGGACGGCAACTGACCTCGTCGGCGTCGTCCACGGGTTGATATGCCCGTTTGTCAAAGCAGGTGCTCAGATGTGCCGCGAGGTGCGCGCCGGCGGAAAACCCGAGCACGCCGATGCGCTTGGGATCAAGGTCCCATTCCTTTGCATGAAACCGGACGAGACCCAGCGCGCGCTGTGCGTCCTGCAATGGCAGAATATGTTGCCCGTCACCCGGTCGCGCCGGCACCCGGTATTTCAACAGAACGCCTGTCACGCCGATCGAATTGAACCAGTCGCAGATTTCCGTGCCTTCCAGGTCCATGGCAAGGATGCTGTAACCGCCGCCGGGACATACGACCACCGCCGCGCCGGTGTCCTTCTCCTTCGCCGGACGATAGAGGGTGATGGTTGGCTTGCTGACGTTGCCCAGGCGGATGACGCGTTGGCCGGCCACAAGCCCGCCGTCTGCTTTCGTCGTGTCATGCTCCTCGCCGACGTCCCCTTTTTCGTCCGGCGCGCCCTTGGGCCAAAGCGGAATCGGTTCCGAAACAGTGGCGCCGAACCCAACCGACCCGGCGCCAAAGACGGTCACGAGCCAAACAAAGCACGAAACAAGAGTCTTGTTCATCGCGCGATGAAACCCTAAATCGTCCTTGCGCGCAAAAAGTTTCTTTGTGAGTGACTGTTCAGGTGTGGGGCAGACCTCCGGTCTGCCGGTTAACGGAGCCTCCGGCTCCGTGACGGGGGTGCGGTCGAAACACCTGGCCAGAGGTCTGCCCCACTCTGCTGAACAGTTACCTTTGTGATCTCTGCGTTCTTTGCGCTTACTGCCCCGCCATCGCGGCCAGCACGCGGCGGGCTTCGCGGGCGATCATGAGTTCCTCCCGGGTATGGATGGCAAAGATGCGCGCCGGCGAATCGCCCCTGGCGAGATCGGCATCCGCCCCGCAATTCGCGTTGCGCTCAAGGTCGAGCCGAAGTCCCATGAACTCAAGACCCTCGCAAGCCGCGGCCCGCAGCGCCGCCGAACGCTCGCCCACTCGATCGGTGAAAATCAGCGCGTCCACGCCCCCAAGCGTTGCCGCCAGGGCGCCGATGGCCGAGCGGACTCTATCGGCAAACATGTCAAAGGCCAGCCGCGCGCGCGGGTTTCCCTGGGCCGCGGCGGCCTCAATTTGCGCCAGGTCGGACGACACGCCCGAGATGCCCAACAGGCCGGAGGAGCGGTTGAGCGCATCGTCAATCTGATCAAGACTCAGGCCATGATCCCGCTGGAGATGGATCAGAATGCCTGGGTCCACCGAGCCGGGACGCGTGGCCATCATCAGCCCTTCCAGCGGGCTGAAACCGTTCGTAGTGGCAACGGCGACGCCTCCTCGAACCGCCGCGGCTGAACAACCGCCTCCCAGGTGGCAACTGATCAGACGCAGATCGCAGCCAGCGCGCCCCAGGAGTTCGGAGGCCCGGCCGGCGCAATAGGCGTGGCTCAGGCCATGGAAGCCAAACCGCCGGATGCCCCACAACTGATAGTAACCATAAGGAAGAGCATAGAGATATGCCTTGGCCGGCAGTTCCGCGAAAAAGGCGGTGTCGAAAACGGCCACCTCTGGCACGCCGGGCAACAGCCTTTCGGCTGCCTCAATTGCCTTCAGCGCGGGCGGGTTGTGCAGCGGGGCCAGCTTGTTAAGCCCCTCAATCGCCGCCTTGACCTTGGCATCGATCAACACACTATGTCGAAACTCCGCTCCTCCGTGAACCACCCGGTGACCCACCAGCGTAATGCTGGAATTGCCGTGCGGGCCGTGAGGGCCTGAGCCGAGGGCTGCGTTAATGGCGGCCTTGGCCGCGGTGAAATCATCGGGGACTGCCAAAAGCGAGGTCACGGGCTGGCCATCTCGGGGCCGGAGGGTGAGCTGCGCGCGCTCCCGGTCGCCATGCGCCCAATCGATGTCGCCAGCCAGGAGTGGTTCGCATGCGCCGGCATCGAACAGGCCGAATTTCAGGCTGCTCGAACCGCTGTTGATCGCCAGTATGCTCATGCTTGGGTTGAAAGTTCAACGGCCCCTGCAACGTCGCAGTCCGCCGCCCCCTGGATAAGCTCCCCCCAGGTTGAAGTCAATTGTTCGAGCCGCTTCCTCCTGTTCACGATTAGTAACACTAATTATATCTTCTGCGGTTGCGGCATCGTGGCGTTGAGCTAAAGTTAGTCGCCAATGCAAATGCTGTATGTTCGTCTTCCCGAAAGAGTATGATGTCATCGTCCTGGGTGGCGGCCATGCCGGCATCGAGGCCGCGCTTGCGGCGGCGCGCATCGGTTGCCAGACCCTTCTGTTGACAATCAACGCCGACACCGTCGGCCAAATGTCCTGCAATCCTGCCATCGGGGGGCTGGGCAAGGGCCACTTGGCACGCGAGATTGACGCCCTTGGCGGTGAGATGGGTTTGGCGACGGACCTGACCGGTCTGCAGTTTCGGATGCTAAACACCAGGAAAGGGCCGGCTGTCTGGGCTCCCCGGGCGCAATGCGATAAGAAGGCCTATCAGTTCAGATTGAAGTGGGTCTGTGAGCGCGAGCCTAATCTGGACCTCCGGCAGGCCCAATGCGTCAAGTTGCTTCACCGGGATGGGACCGTTTATGGCGTGGAGACCGCACTCGAAGTTCAGTATCTGGGCAAGACAGTTGTCGTCACTACCGGCACGTTTTTGAAAGGGCTGATGCACATTGGCCTCAACCGGCAGTCTGGGGGACGGGCCGGTGAGGCTGCCGCGACGGGACTTTCCGCGTCTCTGATTGAAGTCGGATTGGAGTTGGGTCGCTTGAAGACCGGCACGCCGCCGCGGCTCTTGAGGCGGTCCATTGACTTTTCCAGGACGGAAGTTCAGCCAGGAGACGAGCCAGTCCCCTATTTCACACATTGGAAGGAAGAATTGTTCCACGTGGAACATCGCCGGGGACCAGGACCCGAAGTGTTCCACGTGGAACATTCGACCCCATACCCGCCCAAGACGGACGCAGGAGGCCGAGGGCTGAGCGTCGAGGACACCACGCCGTTCCCTCGACTCTCGACCCTCGAACCTCGGCCCTCCCCAAGCCCCCCCACAACCTATCCCCCAGGCTCCATCCTCGCCGCCATTAACGGACAACTCCCCTGTTACATCACCTACACCACCGAGGCCACCGCCCGCATTATCAGGGAAAACCTTGACAAATCTCCCCTTTATTCCGGGATAATCCAGGGCACCGGCCCGCGCTATTGCCCCTCCATCGAAGACAAAATCGTCAAATTCCCCGAAAAAGAACGACAACAGTTGTTCCTTGAACCGGAAGGCATCGCCACCGACGAAATCTACGTCAACGGCTTCTCAACCTCCCTACCCTTCGATGTCCAAGCAGCCATGGTAAAAACCATCATCGGCTGTGAGAACGCCGAGATACTCCGCCCCGCCTACGCTGTCGAATACGACTTTGCCTATCCGACCCAAATCCACGCCTCGCTCGAGACGAAGACCTGCCGCAACCTCTTCCTGGCCGGGCAAATCAATGGCACATCCGGCTACGAAGAGGCCGCCGCCCAAGGACTCATGGCGGGCATCAATGCCGCCCGCCGCGCCAGGAGCCTTGAACCTCTGATTCTTCGCCGCGACCAGGCATACATAGGCGTCCTCATCGATGACCTCGTCACGAAGGGAACGCTCGAGCCATACCGCATGTTTACCTCTCGAGCCGAGTATCGTCTGCTCCTGCGCCAGGATAACGCCGACCTGCGTCTCTCGGCTATCGGACACGAAATCGGGCTCCTTCCCCCGCACAAAGCCCGCCTCGTCCGCGAGAAGCAGGAACGAATTGACGCCGAAATCCTGCGACTGGAGAACACACGCTGTAATTCTGAAACCCTCGCGCAACTCCTTCGGCGACCGGAACTTAACTACAAGCGCCTGCCCAATCCTGACCCGGACCTGACCGACGAAGTAGTCCAGCAGGTCGAGATCGCCATCAAGTATGCCGGGTATATCTCGCGCCAGGAGACCGAGGTAGCCAGGTTCAGGAACGTCGAGGACAAGCAGATTCCGCCGGCCTTCGACTACACATCGGTGCCCAGCCTCCGCAATGAGGCTCGCCAGAAGTTCATCAGAATCCGACCAGCCACGCTCGGTCAGGCCTCCCGCATCTCCGGCGTTTCGCCGGCTGACATCAGCATCCTTATGGTGTGGCTCAAACGAGCGGGCGAGGCAAAGCCCTGAGGACGCTTGACCCCGATGTTAGCCTCGAATAGAATCAGGACGCGACCAAATGAAATCGTTTTGCAAGTTAATGGCTGCCGTTGGGCTGATTGGAGCGGCGGTTGAACTTCGGGCCGGCTTGATCAACGGGGTTGACGCGGTCGTTCACGACACGGTGATCACGCGCCAGGATGTTGCCGAAGAGACGCTCAAACCGCAGCGGGAGCTGTGGAATGAGTACATGGTAATTACGCACCAGCCCGATGTCTATCAGACGAAGGTGAACGAGGCTGAGCGTGACAACCTCGGGACCTTGATAGACCGGCAGCTAATCCTGCACGAGTTCAAAACGGCCGGCTACAACCTGCCAGAGAAGGTCATTGATGATGTGGTCCAGGCGGAGGTCCGTGCTCAAGGCGACCGGATGACGTTCATTCGGACGCTCGAGGCCAAAGGGACAACCTTGGAGCGATACCGTCAGGGGATTCGCGACCGCTATATCGAACGCGCCATGCGGGACAAGAACGTCTCCTCGGAAATCATCATCTCGCCGCACAAAGTCGAGGCCTACTACCAGGAGCATCGTGAGAGCTACAAGCTGCCGGACCGGGTCAAGCTGCGGCTCATGGTGTTGAACAAATCGAGCGACCCGGACGCGCCGCAGGCCAGGAAACTGGCCGATGAAATCCTGGGCAAGATCAATGCCGGGGTGTCCTTTGCCGAAATGGCCACGCTCTACTCGGATGACAAGATGCACCAACAGGGCGGGGACAGGGGTTGGGTCAAAAAAGGCGAGCTTCGGATGGAGATCGACGGGGCCGCCTTCTCGCTCAAGCCCGGCGAACACAGCGGCGTCATCGAGACTCCCGAGGCCTGTTACCTGACGCAGGTCGAGGGTGTTGAGGCGGCGCATTACAGTCCTCTGAGCGAGGTGCGCGGCCAGATCGAAAAGGACTTGCAGGACCGCGAGCGCGGCCGGCTGCAGAAGCAGTGGATTGACAAGCTGAAGAAAAAGACCTTTGTTCGCTACTATTAACGACCGTGTCGGCATCTGCCTGGGCGACGTAACGGGCATCGGCGCGGAGGTGACGCTTAAGGCCCTTGCTGCCGAAGGCCCTTCTGACGGTACTCGCTACCTGCTTTTGGGCGATGTGGACCGCGCGCAAGCCCTCAATCGGCGGCTAGGGTTGAATCTGCCACTCGCGCCCTACAGCGGCCCGGAACAGCGGGACTGGATCGCTATCTGGAACCCGCTGCCGGGCGCTCTGCCGGAAGCTCTGCCCGCCGGTTCGCCTGCTGCCGCCCAGGCTGCCATAGCCTGGCTCCGCACAGGGGCGCAACGCTGTTTGCGGGGTGAACTCAAGGCCCTGGTCACAGCCCCCGTGAACAAGGAAGCCATCGTCCGCTCGGGCCTGCCATTCATCGGACAGACCGAGTTATTGTCGGAACTCGCCGGCACGGAGAGGACCGCGATGATGCTGCTTGGCCAGGATGAGCGCGGGCGTTGGCTGCGTGTGGCCTTGGCCACAACCCATCTGCCGCTCAAGGAAGTAGCCCTGCGCCTGGCGCAGCCAAAGGTGGAACTTGTCATCGATTTGGCCGCTCGAGCCTGCCGCGACCTGGGCTTGTCCCGTGCCCGCGTGGCGGTATGCGGGTTGAACCCGCACGCCGGCGAGGGCGGCAGCATGGGCGCTGAAGAGCAGACCATCATCGCACCGGCTGTGCGGGCGGCGCAACGCCGGGGACTCGAGGCCGTCGGGCCATTGAGCGCGGACGCGTTGTTCTACCACGCTTACCGGGGAGAATATGACGCCGTGGTGGCCATGTATCATGACCAGGGCTTGGCGCCATTAAAGATGGTGTGCTTCGATACCGGCGTGAACTGGACACTCGGCCTTCCCTTCATACGCACTTCGCCCGATCACGGGACTGCCTACGACATTGCCGGCCAAGGCAAGGCCAACCCCTCGAGCATGCTGGCCGCAATCCGCATGGCCAAACGACTGGCGCGACGCGCTGAAAGCCAGTAGCGCATCAGCCCAGGATTATCGGGAAAGCTGCTTCTCCAGGTATTGAACGACCTGGCGCACGTTGGCATCGACTTCCATGCGGTCTTTCACCAGGCGGCAGGCGTGCAGTACGGTCCCGTGGTCGCGTCCGCCAAAGGCCTCTCCGATGACGCTGAGGGAGCTGCCGGTCATCTCCCGTGCCAAATACATGGCTACTTGGCGCGGAAAGGCGATGTTTTCAGGGCGGCGCTTGCTCGTCATGTCGGCCAGGCGAATGTCGAAATGCTCGGCCACCCGCTTTTGGATAATGTCGACGTTGACCGAGGTCCGGCCCTCCTCGTGGAGGATTTCCCGGAGCAACCCCTCAACCACCTCGAGATCCAGCGCCTTGCCGGTCAACGAAGCGAAAGACGCTACTCGGATCAACGCCCCCTCCAGCCTCCGAATATTGGTTCGAATCCGATTTGCCAGGAAACTCATGATTTCTTCGGGCAACTCGACGCCCATCAGTTGGGCCTTCTTCCGGAGAATAGCCAGGCGCATTTCCCCGTCCGGCGGCTGCAAGTCCGTGACCAGGCCCCACTCGAAACGCGAGACCAACCGCTGCTCGAGGTTCTGTATCTCGCTGGCCGGTCGGTCGCATGTCAGGACGATTTGGTGGTGCGTCTCGTGCAGCGCGTTGAAGGTGTGGAAAAACTCTTCCTGGATTCGCTCCTTGCCAGCCAGGAACTGGATATCATCGATCAGCAGCACGTCGGTCTGCCGATATTTTTTTCGGAACTTCGCAAGTTGGTTGTTCTGGATGCCGTCGATGTATTCGTTGGTGAATTTCTCCGAGGAGATATAAGCTACGCGAGCGCCCCGCTTGTGGGTGGTAACATGATGGCCGATCGCATGGAGCAGATGGGTCTTTCCCAGGCCCACGCCGCCGTAGAGGAAGAGGGGGTTGTAGGACTTGCCCGGCGCCTGGGCCACCGCCAACGCAGCGGCGTATGCAAAGTTGTTGTTGCTGCCGACCACGAAAGCATCGAATGTGTTCTTGGGATTGACATCCCACTCACCATTTCCACCGCTTCGCTGCGCGCCCGGTTGAACCAGAATGTTGGCCTTCAGGGCATCAGGCTCGGGGGCCGGGAGCACGGGGGCCAACGGTTGGCTTGACACCACTTTGAACTTGATTTGCAACTGTTGTCCGCACGTCAGGGCCACCACATCCCGCAGCAGGCCCATGTAATTGTCCTTGAGCCACACCTCACAAAAGTCGTTGGCCACCTCCAGCATCAGGCTGTCGTTTTCCTGCGCGCAGGCTCGCAGCGGTGCGAACCAAAGGTTATAGGTGTCAATGCTCAGCATTGACCGCAGGCGGTCCTGCGCCGCACCCCAGATTTTCTCAGCGGAAGGTTGCATTTCTAATTAGCGAAAAGCCCGCATTACGGGCGATTTATTCACTTGACCAATTGCCGCAACTTCACTACTGCATCCGGCCCTGCCCTTGCCACTGCGACCGGACCCGAACAATAGAAATCCTGCAAAAAGCCGATGCTCAGATATTTCACACATTTGAAATTAAACCTAAGCCACTGAACACCAACTACTTATGATTTAGCTGGCTGACCGGCTTAAGAGCCGTTTGCGCCAAGCCCGACGCTATCGGGCCGAACCGCCATCCAGCTACTCTTTTTAGGCAATCCGGCCCTAAGTTGCGAGGACAACATATTAACTCTTATTCACGAGTTATTCACAGGCCCGTTGTGCCGTGAAATCAGGCACTTTCTGTCACCTCTGCCCAATGGCGCGTCACCGCGCGAGATGTCCGGCCCGGGTCCCGCGAGCGAGTTTTCAAACGGCCTGTTCCCCAGTCTCTTCAGTGCGGATGCGGACGGCGTTTAGAATCGGGGTGACGAACACTTTTCCATCTCCTATTTTGCCTGTTTTTGCGGCCTTTACAACGGCGTCCACCGCGCTGGCTACCATGGCATCCGCGAGCACGACCTCGACCTTGATTTTGGGGAGGAAATCGACCGTGTATTCGCTGCCGCGATAAATCTCGGTGTGGCCCTTTTGCCGGCCAAATCCCTTGACCTCGGAGACGGTCATGCCTTCGACACCCAGGCCGGAAAGGGCTTCCTTGACGTCCTCCAACTTGAACGGCTTGATAATGGCCTCGATCTTTTTCATGTTCGTTCTTGTTTGTGCAGTGCCGGATACTAACAGCCGGCGCATGGCTGTAAACAGCAATGTGACAAAAGAACTCCTTTTTCTTTGAATGCAACCGCCCGCTCGACCGTCTATACTTGCGTATGGAAGCCAGGACTGCACCCCGTTCGGAGCTTGTCTGCGGTGCGGTCCTTCTTTCGAGGGTGCCGGCTGGGTCGAGTCCCCGGGGGCTTGCGGCGGTGCGAGGGAGCCTGGCTGAGGATGCGGGCGCCTGGAACAAGCTCTCATGGCTAAGTCAAGCTAAGTTAAGAACTGCCAGAAGGCAGTTGACAAAAATAAGAGTCGGTGATTAATTGTCAGTAGCAAGCGCACGTGGGTATCGGCTGTTGGCGCAAGGCGTGATTTTGATTTGCGGGAATGATGGCATTTGTTCTTTGTCAGCCCGAAAAAGATTTCGGTCCGAGTTTCGAGTACAGGCTCGGATCGATTTTCTCCGTAATCCTACTGTTGTACTAATTCGAAAATTCCCCGGGCTCTTCGGTCACCCCCTGACTGACTAGCCCGGTTTTTTTTGCTGCGATTGGCTTTGCCAGGAGACTGGAGCATGAGGCCATCGTAGCACTTGGCACGCTCCTCGCTCTGACGATTCACGCTCCACCCCGAGCACTCAGATCCCGGAATTGGTTTTCGCGCGAGGTTTAGAGCAGGCCCGCCGTTTCCGGGAAACCGCAGATCAGGTTGAGGCTTTGAACGGCCTGACCGCTGGCGCCTTTGAGGAGGTTGTCTTCGGCGCTCATAACGATGAGGCGGCCGGTGCGCGGGTCCAGGCGCCAGGCGAGCTCGAGGACGTTGGTTCCGACCACGTTCTTGGTGTCGGGCAGGGCCTTGCTTTCGAGGACTCGGACGAAGGGTTCGTCACCGTAGGCCGCCTGGTAACAAGCCGCCACTTTCTTGCCAAATCCTGCCAGGTCGTCCGGATGCTCGAACCGAGCGTTCGGCGCCAGGTACAAGGTGGTGAGGATGCCGCGGTTGACCGGGATCAGGTGTGGCGTGAATTGCAGGGTGACCTGGGCGCCGGCGGCCAGGGAGAGTTCCTGCTCGATTTCGGAAAGATGGCGGTGTTTGGGCAGGCCGTAGGGGCGGACGCTTTCGTTGCATTCGACGAAGAGGTAATCCAGCTCCGCTTTGCGGCCGGCGCCGCTCACCCCGCTCAGGGAGTCGGCGATGATGCCGGCGGGCCTGACCAAGCCCGCCCGGAGCAAGGGGATGCATGGCAGCAAAATGCTCGTGGGGTAGCAACCGGGAGAGGCGATGAGCGAGCCGGATTTGATCTCGTTGCGATAGACCTCCGGCAATCCATAGACGGCCTGGGCCAGGAGCTCTGGGGCCGGGTGTTCGCACGCATAAAAGTCCTCATAGACAGCGGCGCTCTTCACGCGGAAGTCGGCGCTCAGGTCAATGACCTGGCAGCCGAGTTGGAGCAGTGGCACGGCGAACTCCGCCGCCACCCCGTGCGGCAGCGCCAGGAACACCACCTCGGCCTGTTTGGCCAGCAACCCGGCCTTGGGCTCGCTAAACCGAAGCGTCCGGGCGCGCGGATGATGGGCGAACTTGGGAAAGACCTGGGCCAGGGTCTGCCCGGCATACTGGCGCGAGGTGACCGCAGTCAATTGGACGTGCGGGTGCGAGAGCAGCAGCCGCACCAGTTCTTCGCCGGAGTAGCCGGAAGCGCCGATGATGGCAACGGGTTTAGGGTTCATGATCGCAAAAAAAAACCCGCCGGGTTGAGCCGGCAGGGTTTGGCAGTCCATCCGGACTTCTTATCGTTTGCTGTATTGGAAACGTTTGCGCGCGCCGGGCTGGCCGTATTTCTTGCGCTCTTTCATGCGCGGGTCGCGGGTCAGCAAACCCTCGGCCTTGAGGGCGGGCCGGAAATTGGCGTCGATCTTCAACAAGGCGCGGGCCAAGCCGTGACGGACGGCGCCGGCCTGACCGGTAGGCCCGCCGCCCGAGACGGTAATCAGGGCGTCGTATTTCTCGGCGGTGCCTGTGGCCGTGAAGGGCTGCGAGGCAACCACGCGGAGGGATTCGAGGGGGAAGTAGTTCTCGAACGACCGGCCATTGATCAGAATTTTGCCGGAACCGCCGAGCAGGCGCACGCGCGCCACGGCGCATTTGCGACGGCCTGTGCCGAGGTATTGAGGAACTTTGATTTCGGGGATTTTGATGTCGGCCATACCGCTATAGGTTAAAAAGTAGTGAGTTGAGGGCGAGGGATTACTTGGCCGGGGCCAGGGGTTGAGGTTTCTGGGCGGCGTGGGGGTGCTGATTGCCCTTATAGACCTTGAGCTTCGTCATGAGGACGCGGCCAAGGCGGTTCTTGGGGACCATGCCGCGCACGGCGTGCGTGATGAGCTTCTCCGCATGGCGGGCGCGGACCTGCGCGACCGAGGTGAATTTCTCACCGCCTTTCCAGCCGGAATAGGTCATGAACTTCTTGTCGGTCTCCTTCTTTCCCGTGACCCGGACCTTTTCGGCGTTGATGACCACGACAAAATCCCCGGCATCCAGATGCGGGGTGTAAATCGGCTTGTTTCGACCCCGCAGGATATTGGCGACTTGCGCCGCCAGGCGCCCCAGCACGGCGCCATTAGCGTCAATCACGTGCCACTTCCGTTCTTCCAGGTTGACTTTCGGCAAATACGTTTTCATCTCTAATCCCGATCAAAGGAGGAGGGAAACTACCAAACAAGTCGGCCAAGTCAACAAGGTTTTTTCGTGAAAGCGCGCTTTACCCGCCTGGCGGGCTTGTGGTATTACGCAACGTGCGTAACGCAACTTGCGTAATGTGAGAAACCCATTTGAGTATGGCGGCGTGGTCAGCGGCGAGGCGTTCTGCAACCGGGAAACGGAGACGACCGACCTGGTGCGGGCGATGGAGAACGCGGAGAAGCTGTTCGTCATTTCGGAGCGGCGCTACGGCAAGACTTCTCTGGTCCGCGCCGCCCTCGGGAAGCTGCCGCCCCAGGGCTACCTGTGCGCTTACGTGGATTTGTGGCCGACGGACAGCGAGGCGACCTTTGCCACAACCGTCGCCAAGGCGATTACCGAGGCCATGAGCACGTCGGTGGACAAGGTGTTGAAGACGGCAAAGCGGTTCTTCGGCGGTCTTTCGCCCAGCGTGACCGTGAATGAGGAAGGCAAACCGGTGTTGACGTTTGGCCTGGACAAGCAGGCCCGCATCGGGCCGGCGCTGGAGGAGGTTTTGGAGACCCCGGCCCGGATCGCGGCAAAGGGCGGGCCGCGCGTGGTCGTGGTGTTTGATGACTTTCAGCAGATCCTGGAATATGGCAGCGACCACGTGGAACGGAAGCTGCGGAGCGTGATTCAGAATCATCGGCAGGTGAGCTATCTCTTCCTGGGCAGCCGCAAGCACCTGGTTCAGAAGATGGTGTTGGACCGCAATCGCCCTTTGTATCGGGCGGGCGGGCACTACCCGCTCGGGCCAATCGCCGAGAAACATTGGCAGCCGTTCATCCGCCAGCGCTTTGCGGATGCGGACAAGGGCATCGACCCGGGGCACATCCACGAAGTGTGCGAAATGACTCAGGGACATCCCTTTTTCACGCAGCACCTGTGTCATGTGCTGTGGGAGTTGTGTGAGCCGAAGGCCGGAGTGGGGCCAGAAATGCTTCGGGCGGCGGTGAAGGTGTTGTTGGACCGGGAAAGTTACGCCTACGCCACGCTTTGGGAGTCTCTGACCCTTTCCCGGAAACGGTTCTTGAAGGGGCTGGCGGCTGAGGCTGCCGGAGCGAAGGTCTTTGCCGGCGGATTTGTGGGCCGTCACGGCCTGAGTTCCGCCTCCAACGCCCAACGCGCCGTCCAAGCCCTGCTGGCAAAGGACATCATTGATCGGGACAACGGCTCGTTCCTGATAACGGACCGGTTCTTCCGGTTGTGGATTCAGTCGGCGCAATCGGCATGATCCATTTCGACGTTGACTGGTTCGAAATCGCACTCTTGTGTGGCCTATTTAATAGGGTAAACGACTCAGGGGTTTGCAGTCGATATGCGTTCCGCACTTGCACTGCTTGTATGTGGGCTATTTGTGAACTACTCAGATGATCCCATTCAACGTTAACTGGCGCAAAATCGCACCCTGGAACCGTTGCTTGAGGCGGCGGACAGGCCAGACATGGAAAGGTCGAGCTTGTTTAAATTGGCTTGCTTGACCGTGTGGTCAAGTTGTGGTATTTAGACAACATGAACCGCAGCCTCGACCAAAGAACGGTGGAGGAGATTTCGCGGCGGTTGGCGGATTTGCTGGCTATGCCGGCGAGCCGTGTCAGCGTCACGCGCGAGCCGTCCGTGCCGGGAGATGCGAGCAACAGGGCGGATTTGCTGCTCTCGGCAGGCGGTTTCAAGTTCGCCGTGGAGTGGAAGGCGTCCGGGCAGGCCGCCGCGGTGGCGGTGGCAATCCGTTCCGTCCGCCGTTTCGTGAAGGAATCGCGCGAGAAACTGATCCCGCTGGTGGCCGCGCCCTACATGGGTGAGGTAGGGCAGCGTTTGTGCGAGGAAGCGGAGGTCTGCTGGCTTGATGTGTCCGGCAACGCGCATCTAGTCGCGCCGGGTTTGCGCGTCAGCATCGAGGGCAAGCCGAACCGATTCAAGCGGCCCGGTCGTCCCCGAAGCGTGTTCGCGCCGAAAAGTGCAAGGATTGCGCGTTGGCTCCTGATCGACCCAGGGCGCGCATTTACCCAGCGGGAGCTGGCAAAGGCGGCGGGATTGGACGAGGGCTTTACGAGCCGCATTGTCCGGCAGTTGGAAGAGGAACGCCTCGTGGCGCGCGATGCTGACGGCGCAGTGAAAATCGCCGATTACGACACGATGCTTGACGCGTGGCGCGAGGCTTACGATTTTTCCAGGCACCGCATCGTTCGCGGTCACATCGCGGCGCGGTCCAGCGACGAGGTGCTGCGGCGAATGGCTGCGCAGTTGAAGCGAACGAGGCTCGATCATGCGGTCACGGGGCTGGCGGGCGCATGGTTGCTCGACCAATTCGCCGGCTTCCGGCTCGTGGTTTTCTACGTGGGGCAACTGCCGCCCGCCGAGGTCCAGCAGGAGATGGGTTTTCACGAGGAAGCGCGAGGCGAGAACGTCTGGCTCGTCGTCCCGAATGATGAGGGGGTGTTCCACGGCGCGGAGGAACGGGATGGCATCCGCTGTGTTCACCCGGTGCAGGTATACCTGGACTTAAAGGACCATCCGGAGCGCTCGGCCGAAGCTGCGGCGCAGTTGCGCCGGAAACTTCTGGGAAAGGGCCTCCATGCCTGAGAAACCAAGAACCGCCGCCGGGTATCCTCCCGCCCAAGCGCAGCGGGTGCGCGCGGCCTGTCTCTATCTGGCCATTCCGCGCTGAAAGCGCGCCGCATATCAGCCCAGGGTAGCACCCTGGGAAAGCTGGTCTTGTTCGGCTCTTGCGCCCTGCCAGGGCGCAGCTCATTCTCGCCGCATGTCTCAATCACTCGTCAAGAACCTCATTCATCTAACCTTCAGCACCAAGAACCGCGAGCCGTTCCTGGCTGCCTCTATACGGGAGGGCTTGCACCGCTACATGGCGGGCATCCTGAGCGACCTGGATTCGCCCGCACTCACCATCAACTCGGTCGCCGATCACACCCATGCGCTCCTTAACCTGAGCAAGAACCAGGCGCTCGCCCAAGTGGTGATGGAGGTCAAACGCGGTTCATCCAAATGGTTGAAAAACCAGGGACCGCAGCTTGCGCCATTCCACTGGCAGGCCGGTTATGCAGCCTTCTCGATGGGTCAGTCGGGCGTGCCGGAATTGAAATCCTACATCGGCCGGCAGGAGGAGCACCACCAGGGTAGATCCTTTCAGACAGAACTCCGAGCGTTGTTGAAGCGCTACGAGATGGCATTCGATGAGCGTTACCTTTGGGACTGAAGCCGATGCTCCCGCCCTTGCAGGGCGGGTTGGGATTGCGCGACGGTTTTCCCAGGGCGGTTGCCCTGGGCTGATATGCCCTCACGCCGCTGGCGTGCAGAATATCCGAACCTCAGTTCCGTCCTCCCCGCCGGCAGAATCCGGGGAGTTGGGAGAAAGCCCCCGGGACCCGGAGGCTAAAAGCCTGCCGGGCGGCGGGTCACGAGACCCGGCCAGGCGCAGGCAAAACGTTGGGGACCACTCTCGGCATGCCCCTTCTGCACAAAGACATGCCCAGGCCTCCATGGCTGGCGCCAGGCCCCATCAGTGGTTGTTATTCTTGACCCGCCCCCAGGCGGAACTTGCTTTGCTTGGCCGGGTTGACGGCGCGCTCCGGTTTTGGTATTTGGACAGCGTGAACCGGAGTCTCAGCCGGAGAACGGTCAAAGCGCCCTCGCGGCAGGTGGCGGAGTTGTTGGCCATGCCGCCAAACCGTGATACCGCCCTGACACCACTGAACACCCTAATTACTGGAGATTAAAATGCCAGCTCAGCAAAAAAGCGACCTCTTCAAGTTCATGCTCGACCGCGTGAAGGAAACCCAGTCGAAACATCTCGAGGGCGAACCGCAGGCTTTTGGAAGGTGGTTCGCTGAGCTCTTCTATATGAGTCCGCAGGACATGTTCGTGTCCGACGGCCCGAAGGACGGAAAGATTGACCTCTTCTTTGCGACGCACAATGGCAAGACCCTCCTTCACCACGTCGTGAACACAAAGTTCACAAAGGAGTTCAACAAGCTCGCACCGCCCGCATTTTATGAGGAGATAAAATACTTCTGGCAGGCATTTGAGGACCGCGCCGCCCGCGCCGGCTACCTCGAAAAGGCAGTGAAACAGGAGCTCAGGCCCAAATACCAGCATCTGTTCGAGCGCTACGATAACGGCGCGGCAGAGTTGATGTTCGTCACCAACCACCGCTGCAACGACGGGCAGTTCGAGCAGGTCAAGAATATCCCGGTCAAGATCTTCCACCTCGACGACCTGATCCAATGCCTCCTCGATGACATTGACGGGGCTATGCCTCGCACACCGCCCATCAGCCTTTACGCGGTCAACGCCCTCCTCCCAGCAGACAAAGCGGACACCGAGGTGGCAACCTCCATCGTTTTCGCCCGGTTAATCGATTTCATCCACTACATGGAGGGCGACCGCTTTGACCTCCTGTTCAATCGCAACGTGCGTGTGGCGATTAGCGTTTCACGCTCGAAGGTCAACCGCGCCATCCGGGACACCTTTAGAACAAGCCCCAAGGAGTTCGCCTTCAGCAACAACGGCATTACCCTGCTTTGCGAGAGACAGCATTACGACCCCGGCCAAAAGGTCCTTACGCTTGAGAACCCCCGAGTGGTGAACGGCTCGCAGACGCTTCACAGTATCCGCGATTTGCCAAATCCGTCGCCTCACGCGCGCGTCATGGTCCGAGTCATCGAGATCGAGCCTCCGCGAGGCGATGCGCTCGATGAGAAAATCCAGCGCCGGAAGGAAGTCATTGGGAAAATCGCCGTGCGCAGCAACCAGCAGAACCCGATCAAGAGCTGGGACCTGGCAGCAAATGACGATTTCCAGTTGGAGTTATTCCGCTTCTTCCGCCATAAGGGTTTCTTCTATGAACGGCGCGACCGCGAGTGGAGGCAGCGCAGTCGCGAGTTGCGGAGCGTCGGCATTCGGTATGGAACGAGTATAAAGTGGCACACGCAGTTGATCGCAAGTTTCCACTGGTCCAAGCCGCGTTTGGGTCCTGCTGCTGCGAAAAATGTCGCAGATCTCTTTGAAGGTGAGCTGTACGAAGCCGTTCGCCAAACGCCGGCGGAGCTTGCTTTTCAACTTTACCTGCTGGACTCGGCACTCGAAGAGTCCCGCAGGTTTCTCGCCAACGCTAAAGTGTATGTCAGCAATCTGAAATGGTACGAGTATTTTGCATTGTTCAGCCTAGTGGTCCGCGCTCTGACCGAAGTCGGTGCAGAATGGAGCGACCCTGACTTGACCGCACAACTCGACAGGCAGTGCAAAGAGTTCTACCCGACACATTACAGGTTGTGGCGGAAGCTTACGAAAGCATGCATCGACCACATCCTCGCGGCCTTCAAGAAGGAGTCGCGGGCCTACTCAAGGCGAGAGGGCGAGGCACTCACCTACGCAAACTATTTCAAGGCTCAGGGGTACATGGCCCGCATGCTCAATTCAGGCCTGCCTGGGGAAATTAAGCGATGCGCCCGCGCCGCCCTCAAGCGGTAAGCAAATCAGATCCCGATGAGTGCCTTCGATCTTAACTCCGGCGTCCTGACCGATGGCCGCGGCTTTGCCCGCTCGTCCTTCGCCGTTGCGGGTGACCGAGCGGGCGCCAGTTCACCCGCCGGGGGTTAGCGGAGCCGGCGCGTCTTTGCCCAGGAGGTTTCTCCCCTCGGTTTGGAACCACTCGATGCTGCGGGCGAGGCCGGCTTCCAGGGGGGTGAATTCGAGGGCGGGGACCCGTTGGCGGAGTTTGCGGATGGAGAGGCACTTCGAGCGGGCGCCGACGTAGCGCGAGGTGTCGAACTGAATGGCCTCGAAGTCATAGCCCACCTGCTCGCAGATGAGCCGGGCGAAATGGCGTATGCTGAACTCCTGGCCGGCGCCGATGTTGACCAGGTCGTTCTCCCGGGTCCGGTCCAGTTCGAGGGCCAGCGTGACAAAGTCATCGACGTACACCAATTCGCGCGTTTGGCGGCCGTCGCCCCAGAGGACGACCGGCTCGCCGTGCAATTTGCCGCGCAGGATTTTGCGGATGAGGTCGAAGATGAAATGCATCTGGCGCCCGTCGGCGTGGTAGCCGGGGCCGTAGAGGGTGGAGGGGACCAGGCAGAGATACTTGAGGCCGAATTGCTTTTGCAGCGCGAGCATCCCGACATAGAGCATGCGCTTGGTCATTGCGTAAGTGAACAGGCTCTCGATCGGCGTCCCTGTGAGATAGTTCTCTTCGGCCAGTTCAGCCTCGGGCGCGTAGGCGCAACTGGTGCCCATGGCGATGAGCTTGGCTTGGGGCTGGCGTTGCTGCCACCAGGCGAGGACGTGGGTGTTGATGCGCTGGTTGATGAGCCATTGCTCGCCCGGATGGCGGAGGCAGAAATCCCCTGCCTGCGTCCAGGCCGCCAGGTGATAAATCCGCTCGCAGACGGTTTCGTTGAAGGCATCGAGGGATTCGGGGCGGGTCAGGTCGCAGTTTTTGGAATTGAGCCGGACGAGCTGGTGTCCCTCGAGTTCGAGCCTGGCGCAGAGGGCGGTCCCCAAAAAGCCGCTGGCGCCTGTCACAAGGGTTTTCATCAGGCATCCTTGGGGTTGACCGGGAAGAAGAACTCGATGCCGCGCGCCAGGAGGTCCTGGTTGTTGGCGAGGATTTCTTTTTTGAAGTTCCAGGCCAGCACATAATAGATGTCCGGCAATTGGGCCAGTTCCTTTTCAATCACAACCGGGATGTGCATGCCGGGGGAATAGAGGCCGCGGCGCAACTCGTTTTTCTCGACCAGGCAATCGAGGTATTGGGGGCCGATTTTGAAGTAATTGAGCAGGGTGTTGCCCTTGACCGGGGCGCCCATGCCGTAGATGCGTTTGCCGGCGGCCTTGGCGCGGTCGAGCCAGGCGAGGTTCTCGGCTTTCATGCGTTCGATGCGCCGGGCGAACTCGAGGTAGGTGCCAAAGTCGTTGCTGTGTTCGGCGGCCTCGGCCCGGAGCAATTCCCGGAGGCGGTCCGAGGGCGCGACGCCCCTGGAACGATGGGTGACAAAGGCGATCATCGAGCCGCCGTGGATGGGCGCCAGGTAAGCGTCGAAGAGGGCCAGGCCGTGCCGATTGAGCAGCTTCTCGATAGTCTGGAGGTTGTAGTAAAGCAGGTGCTCGTGGTAAATCTGGTCGAAGGCCAGGTTCTCGACGATGCGCTTCATGTAGAGGAATTGCACGACGAAGACGCCGTCCTGGCGCAGGGCCTGGCGGATGCCATCGGCCACGGAGTGCAACTCCTCGAGGTGAAAGAAGACGCCGGCGGCATTGATAGCATGGAACTGGCGGCCCAGGTTCCGGGCCACGTCGAGGTTGAAAAACTCATTGAGGGTCGGCACGCCGGCCTCCTGGGCGATGCGGGCGGTGGTCTTCGAGGATTCCACGCCGAGCACGTCGTAGCCGAGGGCTTGGAAATGTTTGAGCTGGGTCCCGTCATTGGAGCCGATGTCGAGGACGGATTTGCCGGGGAGGTTTTTGAAGAAGCGGTCGTCCACCTCGCGCGCGATGCCGCCGAAGTGTTCGCCCAGGGACTTGGTGACGCCGGAAAGGTAGGTGTGGTCGCCAAACATGATCTCCTTCCTGACGGTGAAATCGAGCTGGGCGGTCGAGCAGTCATGGCAATAAACCACGCGCAGCGGATAGAACGGCTCACGGCCCACCTCTTCGGGGCGGAGAAAGTGGTTGCACCATGGCTGCTGGCCCAGGTCAATGGCCAGCTCCAGGCGAGTCGAATCACAAACTCGGCAAGGCATATTCTCTCTCGAATTCAAGTGAGAACCTCGTTCCTGCCAAAGACCGAGACCACAGGGTAACCGCGCTCGATGATTCTCTGGCGCCCCCCTTCTTCCCGATCCACCAGCACTGCAACCAGCTCGACATGCCCTCCGGATTGCTCGACCGCCTCAATCGCCTTGAGCGTGGACTCGCCTCGAGTCACAACGTCGTCCAGCACGACCACATGATTTCCTGCGCGGAAGTTGCCTTCGATCAGTTTGAGCTGGCCATGAGCTTTCGGGGATTTGCGGACGGAGAAAACCTGGAGCGGTTGCCCCGTTCCAGGGAGAACGGAGCGCATTCCAATAGCCAAGGCCAAGGGATCGGCGCCCATGGTCAGGCCGCCCACGGCGTCCAGCTTCAACCCGCGCTCCTTGGCGACGCCGCAAATCAGGTCGAACATGACTTCCCCGACGAGGTTGGCCCCGACCGGATCGAGGGTCGTCAATTTGCAGTCGATATAGAAAGAACTGCGCCCGCCGGACGCCAGGGTGAAGTCGCCGTGGAAAACCGATTTGAGCTTTAATAGCGCCAGGAGGCGTTCTCTGGATTGGCTGGAAGCGGTCATACTGAAGTCTTGTTCAATGCGCCGTTTTGGGCAACACCAATCCGACATCCATCGGTCGAGTGTCGGGTGTCGAGCGTCCAGGGGCGGCGCCTCGTCCGCTCGACACTCGACCCTCGGCCCTTGGGTCCGGACTTTGCATCGGCTCCTATGAAAAAATGACCTGGGAGCCTTGCGCATTAATCCGGACCTGGAGGATTGGGCGGTCGGAGAAGGTCTCTCTGAGTTTGGGATGGGCTTCTTCCGGGGCGAAAAGGAGAAGGAAGCCGCCGCCGCCGGCGCCCAGGAGTTTGCCGCCCCAGGCGCCTGCCTTGAGGCCGCGCTCGTACATCTCGTTAATCTCGGCATTGGAGACTCCGCCATCGAGGGTGCGCTTGGCCTGCCAGGCCCGGTGGAGCAGTTGGCCAAACTCGGGCCAGGGGCGGTTGCCGGTCAGGAGGTCATAGCCGTCGTACGCCATGGCGCGCATGGCACGCAAGGCCGGGCCGTTCTCCTGCACGCGCCTGAGTTGCGGGGCGACAATGTCGGAGGCCTTGCGTTTGATGCCGGTGAAGACCAGGAACAGGTGCCGTTCCAGGTCGGCCAGCCGCCCAGGCGAGAGCGGCACCCGGCTGACGGCAAAGTCCTTCTCGGTTCGGAACTCGACGAGGTTGAACCCGCCGAAGGCGGCCAGGACCTGATCCTGGCAGCCGACATTTTCCTTCAATATGTGCCGCTCGACGTAGATGGCCTCGACGGCCAGTTCCTGGGGCCGGAGAAACTCGCCTTTGAAGCTGTGCAGGGCGTGCAGGAGGGAGACGGTGAAGGTCGAGGAGGAACCCAGGCCCGTGAAGGCCGGCAGGTCGGCCATGGCGTGCAGCTCGATGTCCTTATCCAGCCCGCAGAGCTTGAGGCATTCGCGATAGACATTGTGCTCGATGTCGGACAATTGACAGGCCAACTCGACCTTGCGGTAGGACACGCGCACCGAGTAATCGAACAAGTGGCTTAAGAAAGGACTGGCGGTGATGTAAGAATACTTGTCAACGGCCGTGGCGAGCACCGCCCCGCCCTCCTTCAGAAAATACTCCGGATAATCGGTCCCTCCGCCGAAGAAGCTGATGCGAACCGGGGCGCGGGAAATAATCATAGGAATTGGTCCAGATTCTGCCGGATGAAGGACTCGGCCTGAGACAGGCTTTCCGGCGTGCCGATGTCCAGGAACGGCGCATTGACGACTTGCACCTTTAGGGAAGCCTTGCGCGCTATCAACGCCGGGAAGACTTCGTTCTCGAAGCTCAAGGGCGCGCGATGGGGAAACTCGATGAGGAGGCCGGGGCGCAGCAGGTAAAGGCCGGCGCTGATGATGCCCCAGCCCGGCCGTTTTTCCTGGAAACCGGCCAAGGCGTTGTCCGGGCCCAGGGCCAGCGTGCCGTAGCGCGAGGCGTCCGCCACCTCGCGGCCGACGATGACGCCGACCGTTTCCGGCTCGTCCAGGAACCGCGCCGCAACGGACAAATCGGCAAAGACCAGCGAATCCCCGTTGAGGACCAGCCAGGCGGCGGGTGAGGCCCCGCAGGCGCGCGCGGCATGGAGAAACCCACCTCCGGTGCCGAGCGGTTCGGTTTCGGCCACGCACCGGATGCTCATGCCGGCCACAGGGGCGCTTGCGAAGTGCTGCGCCGCCACCGGGGCCTTATAGCCGGTCGAAATGACGATCTCCCTCACTCCCTGCCGGCCCAGGTAGCGCGCGACCCACTCAAGGAACGGCCTGCCCGCCACAGGGGCCATCGGCTTGGGCAGGCCCGGCAATAGGTGCTGCACCCTTGTTCCCAACCCGCCGGCAAGCACGACAGCAGTGACTTGGTGCAACTCAACACTCATCAGTGGGGGGCATTGCCTGTGTAAAGCTGGAGTTTGTCCATTCGGCCACGGTGCGAGTGGAGCGAGCCAAAGCGATGTCCCGTAGGGACCAAAGGATAATAGCCCAGGGCAAGCGGAGCGCCGCCCTGGGTAAGGAACCTAAAGTGAATGCCTCCCTTTTTTTCGAGTTTTGTTTTTCCGGGCTTGAAGCCCGGAAAAACAAAACTCGAAAAAAAGGGAGGCGGGGGTTTGGCGGCCTTTAGCATGTCCAGGGTGTATTCCGGTTCGTCGGGTCCGTAAGCGCCCGCCAGGGATTCGGCCGCAAGTCCGTACCAACCTCGGCGGAACTCGTCTTCACCGTCGGCGGCGGCGGGCGGCAACACCGTCACCAGGAGCCGGGCGTTCGTGGGCAAGGCGTAGTCCTCTTCCAGGCGGATTTGTTGGCCATCGAAGGTTGCGGAAAGCGTCACTGTTTTCATGGGAGTCATTCTACGCCGAAGTTGAATGGTCGGCCAAGCCCAAGCGGATCGTCCGGTTTTGGACAAACGGCGGCGACAAAGATTCGGAGCCCGGGTCTTCCGGACGGGCTCTCAGAAGCCGGGCGAATGCCAGACGGGTCTTGGAATCGCCGAAGCCTTTGGAGTGCGCGGCTTCAACCGCAACGCGGTTGTGTAACAAAGCCCAGGGTTGGACCGAAGGGACAACCCTGGGCACCGGCGATAGAGGGGCCATCAACCCCAACGGGGTTGTGGCCGGCGGGGAACGCAGGCGACTGGTTTTCCGGTCACCAGGCCGCAACCCCGTTGGGGTTGTTGGGCATTGCCACGCGATTACCCAGGGTTGGCGAAGCGCCAACCCTGGGCTTTGCTTCACAACCCCGTTGGGGTTGGAGCGGGCAGACCTCATCGTAGCCTGACGCGTATGCCCGAAAGGACGGCCGGGGTGGTTCCTGGTTTTCAACCGTCCCTTCGGGACGGGGTTTCTCTGCGGCCTGATCCCGGCGTTCAAACGCCGGGCTATTCTCGGATGTCCCTCCGGGACAGAATGCACGGGCGAAGGCTGCGCAAAAACTGACTTACGCCCGCGCGCCGACAAGCAAGCCGAGTTCGCTTCTTTCATGGACCCTCAACTTTCATATCTCTCAAAAACGACCCCTGTCAGACATTCGAGTAGCGGCTGTTGCGCACGATGGTGAAGCCTTTGATGAGTTCTTCGATGCCCCGATCCAGGCTCCACTGGGGTTTGAAACCGGCGGCGGCGATCCGAGCGTTGGAGACGACGTAATCGCGCTTGTCCGGGTCTTCGCCGATGGGGGCCTCGAGATAGACGAACTTGGGGAGGTGCTTCTTGATGACGGCGCACAACTCGAGCTTCGAGAGGTTGGCGTCGTCCAAGCCCACGTTGTAAGGCCGGCCCTTCATGGTCTCGAAGTGATCCAGCCCGTGGATGAAGGCGCGCACGACGTCGCGCAAGTGAATGTAGTTGCGCTTGAAGTGCCCTTCGAAAATCACCACGGCCCGATCGGTAACCGCCCGGTGGACGAAATCGTTGACCAGGAGGTCAACCCGCATCCTGGGCGAGACGCCGAAGACGGTCGCCAGACGGAAGCTCATGCCGTTGCGGCGCGCCAGCACTTTTTCCTCGGCCTTGACCTTGGTGACCCCGTAAAGGGAGATCGGCCGCAGGGGCGAGTCTTCCGTGCAGGGCTTGCCTTTCTCGCCGATGCCGTAGCCGCTGTTGGTCACGGGCACCAGAATCCATTGGGCAGGGGAGGCCAGGCGGCAGAGCATCTCCACCGCGTCGCAGTTGGTGGTCTGCGCGGCAATCGGGTCGCGCTCGCACAGCGGCGCCCCCACCAGGGCCGCCAGCGGGATAATCACATCCGCTTTGGCCGCCAACTTCTTCATCAGCCCCTCGTCCCGGCAATCGCCGCGCGCCACCTGGAAGGTCTCGTAATGGCAGCAGTCGGTCAGACTGCTCTGGCGGAACAGGAAATTGTCCACCACCGTCACCTCGTGGCCCAGTCCCAACAAGGTGGGAGTCAGCACCGAACCTATATATCCCGCGCCACCCGTGATAAGAATTTTCATACGACGCGGCAATACTAGCGAGTGTGGCGCAATCATTTCAAGCAATCAGACGACAACCGATGAGAGGCGACAAAGGCGGCGGCGAAGATTCGGAGACGGAGTGCTTCAGAAGCGCTCCGGGAGCTACTCGATTTCCTGGGTTACTTCCTGCAGGATGGCTTGCTCGCGGCGGCGGAGCAGGCGTCCTTGGAGGGGGAGAAGGCAGCGATAGAGCCAGGCGACGCCGGCAAGGATGGCGATGGCGGCGAGGACATTGATCGGGAGCCACGGCGCCCAGTTGCGCCAGGAGAACAGGAGTTGAAGGCCCGGGGCGATAAGGAGGACCGGGAGCACTACGGGCATCAAGAGCATGTTTATGAGCATGACCAGAAAGATGAGCGGTTTGGGTTTCTTCATCTGGAGAGTGCCCTGGGCCATTCGATAGGGGGCAAGCACGGATGCGACATTGCACGAGAGGCAGAACAAGAGGAATGCCGTGGGGGCCTGCACGAGGCCGGTCAGGCAGGAGTCCCAGGTGATATGGGTCAGCACGGCCGCCACGGCCAGCAGCGCAAGGGCGACCCCGGCCACAAAAGGAAAGAAGGACAGGTTCTTGGCCAGGAGGATGTAATGGCGCTGGGTGGGAAGCAGGACCAGGGTGCGGAAACCGTCGCGGTCCAGCCCAAAGGCGTTGGCCATGATCGGGGCCATGGTGAACACGGCGAAGAGGGTGACGCCGGTAGCGATAAAGCCGGCCAAACCGGGAGGGATGCTTCCCTCGTGGCGGGTGAAGGCCATCGAGCCGAGGACGACCCCCATCACTACGGGCATGATGAAGGCCATCTTGAGTTCCGGGGCGCGGCTCAGGCAACGAAACAGCGCGAGGGTCAGCGCGGCGATATCGTCAGGCAGGCCCGGGAGGCTGCGCTCGACGAGCAAGGGTTTGGAGGGGCGCGCGGGGCCTTGGGAGGCCGGGCGGGCGAGCCGTGAAGGGCGGGGGCGGCCCTCCTGGCCCTGGTAGAAACCGAGGGTGAGGCTGTAGGCCTGGCGCAAGCCGAGCAGGCCGATAAGCCAGCCCAGGGCCGTGGCTCCCAGGGCGGGCCACGGGTTGTGCTGTTTCAGGGTCATGGCCCCATAGCCCAGCCACCCGGGCGGCAGCGCGATATGCGCATCGAGCACTGCCTGCGGCAGCGCGGGCGCCCCGTGGCCGGCGGGTTGGGCCTGGGCGGGCAGGTTGCCGGGCTGGGGATGGAATTTCGACCGGAACAGGGGAGTGTTAAAGACAAGGTTCGGCGTTTGACAGACCAGAACGAAGATGACGGTGACCCAGACAATGATGGCGCGGCGACGCCGTTTGTTGGTCATCAGCGCGGCCAGCCAACCGCGCAGGCAGTAGGTCCAGGCCGTGAGCGCGAAGACAAAACCGAGCACGAGCGGGACCATGAGCGCCAGGAGGGGGCCGCCGCCCAGGGCCAGCCCTGCGCAAAGCCCCAGCATGCCGGGCAGGAAAAGCACAATGCTCGGGCTGAACAAAGAGACGAGATAGTTGAAAACGAACACCTGCTGCAGGGTGACGGGCAGGTGGAGCAGCTTTGGAAGATCGATGCTCTCGGAGCGCTGAATCTCGACCATCACTCCGCTGGCCCACAGGATGAGGAAGGCAAATATGACGGCGTCCCACACGGCGAGCAAGACCATCGGCGGGGCCTTGGCGCCTGCGAACCAGCCTCCGATAAGGCCGCCGGCGCCCATGCCGAGGGCGCCCAGCGCGAGCAGGGCCGTGGAGACCACCGAGAGCACGGCATTGAGGGAACCGGCGCGGATGAATTGGTTGCGGCTCAACCGCCAGCGCAGCCAAAGGATGGCCTTGAGTTGTTCCCAGTTCACCTTGCTCCTTCCAGCCAGCTCAGTTTCTGCTGCTCGATTTGTCCGGCGCCGACCACTTCGAGGAACCGCTCCTCGAGGGAGCCGTTCTGGCGCAGGGCCTCCATGGCCCCTTGATGGACCAATCTGCCCTGGGCAATAATGCCGACGTGGGTGCAAAGTTTCTCGACAATCTCCAGGACGTGGGAGGTCAAAAAGACGGTTGCCCCACGCTCGACGGACCGCTTTAGGGTGTCGCGAAGGACTCGAGAGGCGACGGCGTCGACCCCCTCGAAGGGTTCGTCCAGGAAGAGCAGTTCGGGGTTGGGCAGGAGGGCTGCCGCCAGGGCGAGTTTCTTGCGCATGCCGTGGGAGTATTCGAGGGCCAGTTTCTTTTCCTCCCCCTCGAGGCCCATCATGGCGAGCAACTCGGCCGTGCGCTCGCGGATGGTCGCCGCCGGGAGCAGGAACATGCGGCCGATGAAGGTCAGGTATTCGCGCCCGGTGAGGTTCTCGAACAGGCTCAGGTTCTCCGGCACGACACCCATGCGGCGCTTGACCTGGCGGGACTTTTCCAGATCGCTCAAGTCCTCGCCCAGCAGGCGCATCGTCCCGGAGGTCGGCGCAAGCAGACCGGTCAGCATTTTGATGGTGGTGGACTTGCCCGCGCCGTTGGGGCCCAGGAAGCCATAGAAGGTCCCCTCTTCGACCTGGAGGTGGATGGCATCCACCGCGCACAAACTGCCAAAGCGACGCGTCAAACCCACTGTTTCGATGGCCAGACTCATCTGTTGGTATAAGCGGGACCAAGGTAGTGTGGCGACCGTGAGATGGCGACACATTTGTTGCTTTGCACAGCGGAGCGGCTGCGGCATAATCTGCCCCATGGCAAACGAAACCTTGCTCGAACTGGATTTGCCCGGAATCAGGAAGCTCAAGAGCGGCAAAGTGCGGGAGGTCTTTGATCTGGGAGACCGCCTTCTGATGGTGGCCACAGACCGGATTTCGGCCTTTGACTGCATCATGCCCAACGGGATTCCGCGCAAAGGCGAAGTGCTGACGCAGATTTCGTATTTCTGGTTCGCGCAGACTGCGACGTTTCAGCCAAACCACCTCGCCTGGGACCCGCTCGACCCGTTGCCCGCGAAACTGCAGCCCTTTGCCGGCGCGCTGGCGCGGCGCAGCATGATCGTCAGGAAGGCCGTGCCGCTGGCCATCGAATGTGTCGTGCGCGGCTACCTGGCAGGCTCGGGCTGGAAGGAGTATCGGGCCGCGCAGACGGTCTGCGGCGTCAAACTGCCTCCCGGCCTGAAAGAGTCTTCGGAGTTGCCAGAGGCGATTTTTACACCGGCCACCAAGGCCGAGACCGGGCACGACGAGAACATTTCCTTCGAGCAGGCGGCGCGGATTGTGGGGGCGGACATCGCCGGGCGCGCCCGCGCAGCCAGCCTGAAGCTTTATCAATTCGCCCGGGATTATGCCCGCCAGCGAGGGATCATCATCGCCGACACGAAATTCGAGTTTGGCCTGCTCGATGGCACACTGATCCTGATCGACGAGATTCTGACGCCCGACTCTTCGCGGTTTTGGCCCGCCGACCAGTATGAACCTGGAAAAAGCCAGCCGAGTTTTGACAAACAATTCGTGCGGGATTATCTGGAGACGCTCGATTGGAACAAGACCCCGCCGGCCCCTGCCTTGCCTGCAGAGGTAGTGGCCAAGACCCAGGCGAAGTACCTCGAGGCCTATCAGCGGCTCACGGGCAAGCCGCTGTGAGCTTTAGGGCGGATGTCGAGGGCGTCCCGCGCTTGATCTTCGGTCAAAGCCGGGGGATAGTTGGCGATCGGGCCAAGGGCAGACGGGGGCGGTGCCACAGAATTGTTGCAGAAAAGACAAAAATGCGCCATTGACAGATTCACCGGGTTCTGGTTTCATATCTGTCCCTTTGGGCGTGAAATCTATGTACGCAGTATTGGAAACAGGCAGCAAACAGTATCGTGTGGCGGCGGGTGACACCGTCCGTGTAGAGCGCTTGGCCGTTGAGGCCGGGCAACCGGTCATCTTTGACCGTGTCCTGCTGGTCAACAACGATGGGAAGGTCGCGGTGGGCTCGCCCACGGTGGCCAGTGCCACGGTGGTGGGAGACGTTGTCGAGCACATCCGCGGCGAGAAGACGGTCGCCTTCAAGATGAAACGCCGCAAGGGGTATCACAAGACGATCGGGCACCGTCAGGAATTGACGGTGGTGAAAATCAAGGAAATCAAGGTTCAGTAACTTCAGCCACCGGGCTGGAAGGGGCGGCAAAGAGGCGGCTCCTGCATCCGGGGCAATTAGTCAATTCAGGTTTATGGCACACAAGAAAGGTCAAGGCAGCGTTCGTAACGGTCGAGACAGCGCGAGCAAGCGGCTGGGCGTCAAGCGGTTTGGCGGCCAGTTCGTTACTGCCGGCAGCATCCTCGTCCGGCAGCGCGGCACCAAATTCGTCGCCGGCCAGAATGTCGGCACCGGGCGCGACTGGACGCTTTTCGCGCTGGCAGACGGCAAGGTGGCTTTCGACAAAGACAGCCACCGGGTGAACATCGTGACTCCGCCCGTCTCGATCGTAACTCCGCCGGCCTCGACGGCAAGTCCACCGGCCTCGACGGTAACTCTGCCGGCCTCGAATTAGGGCTGCGGGAGATCTGCGCGCGGCGAGGCACTGGAGTTTGGACATTTTCATGGCTTTACATCAGTTCTACTTATTTGCGCACGACGCAAATTCCCCGACAGGCAGCACCCGGGAGGTACTGCGGGCCTGTTTGAGACGCCAACGGCGTCACTTATACCAGCCCAGGGCAACGCCCTGGGCTCATCGGCCAAAGGCCATTCTGAGCGCTGAAGGCGCGATTCATAGTGCTGATGGATGGAACCGGGTTCCGAGGCCGCGTCGGGATTTGAGTCGATCAGCACAAATGAAACCTATGAGGCAGGCCGTTGGCCTGCAAGAGGATACAACCGCACGGAAACCCAGGGCGTTGCCCTGGGCTGGTATGAACCAGGCCTTTGGCCTGAGGGCAAGGGACATGATCGGCCCCCGCAATGAGTGGTGCGGGCGATGTGCACATGTCCAAACCCCAGCGCGAGGCCCTGGCCTCGCCGTTTTCGTTTGGACCCCAATGAGAACGAGCGGAGTAATGGCGGACGGGGCGGAGCGTGCCGATGGGGACCGGCAACCAAGTTCGGTAAGGCAATGAAAACGCAGAAACGCGAAGATAGCACAGGAGAAGCTGTTCGCAGCCTGGCCTGCAATGTTTGTCGACGAGATTAAGGTCTATGCCCGCGCGGGTCACGGGGGCAAGGGTTGCGTGGCCTTTCAGCGGGAGAAGTACCGGCCCAAGGGCGGGCCGAGCGGCGGCAACGGCGGGCGCGGAGGAGACGTCATTTTGGAAGCGGACCATGACCTGAACAACCTCATCGCCCAGTATTATCAGCCCCGCCTGCTCGCGGAAGAGGGAGAGATGGGCCTGGGCAAAGGAATGGACGGCCACGCGGGCGGCGATCTCATGGTGAAGGTGCCTTGCGGCACCCTGGTCTGGAGACTGGGAGCCACGCCCGCGCCCGCCGAATCCGGCCCCGGCGAGGCCCCGCAGGTTCCTCCGAGACTGTCGGCCGCCTCGAGCCATCGGCCACTGCTGCGCGCAGCCGGCTCGGGACAGGTTCGCGAGGTGGATCTATCGGCGGAACCTGCCGGAGAAACCACGCCCGCAGCCGGCCCGCGGCCCAAAGGAGAACTGGCGGCGGATCTCACGGAGAACGGCCAACGCTTTGTCCTGTGCCGGGGCGGGCGAGGGGGGTTGGGCAATCGCAATTTCGCCACGGCGTCGCGCCAAGCCCCGCGCTTCGCCCAACCTGGGGAGCCGGGTGAAGAGGGTGAGTTTCTCCTCGAGCTGCGCATCATTGCCGATGTCGGCCTGGTGGGCTATCCAAACGCGGGCAAATCGACCCTGCTCAAGGCGATTTCCCGCGCGCACCCCAAAATCGCCCCATATCCTTTCACCACGCTGCACCCGCAGATCGGCATCGTGGAGTATCCTGGTTTTCACCGGCTCACAGTGTGCGATGTGCCGGGCCTGATCGAAGGGGCGCATCGGAACGTGGGCCTGGGCCACGAATTCCTGCGGCATATCGAACGTTGCAAGGTTCTGGTGCTGCTGCTGGATATGGCCGGCACGGACGGGCGCGCACCGTGGGACGATTACAAGAACCTCCTCACCGAACTGGAGCTTTACGATGCCGCCCTGGCGCAGAAGCCACGCCTTGTCGCAGCCAACAAAATGGACGAACCGCCGGCTGTGGAGAACCTGAAGAAATTCAAGCGTCGCATCCCCAAGACGCCCGTCCTGCCGATGGCGGCTGCGTTTGACGAGGGGATCGAGGCATTCAAGAACGCCATTCGCCGGGCGGTTGAGGCGGCGGGCTGAACGTGGGGAGCGTGAGGGCGCGCGGGCGCGCGGGCGCGCGGATCGCTCGGCTGAGGACGCGATTGACAACACGTCGTAATCTGCTTTACATATTTAGTGTGGTAAAGACGAGAATATCGAGCAAAGGTCAGACAACGGTTCCAAGGAAGTTTCTAAAACTTTGGAAAACATCGCAAGTCCTTTGGGATTTGAACCCGGATGGGAGCGCGCGAGTTGCACCGACCCCGGATATAATGTCGCTGCTGGGCAGCACTTCGGACGGCAGGCTCCGGGATCCGAACGAGAAGCAGAAAACCCGTTCTGAAATTGGGCGAAACGCCGCGGAAGAAGGGCTGTCCAAATGAGCCAGCGCATTCGCCTGGACGCCAACGTCATCCTGCGCTTCCTGCGCAATGACGACCCCAAGCAATCCCCGGCGGCAGCGCGGCTGTTCGAAAAAGCAAGCACTGGGATCGTCAACCTTTTTGTCACAGCCGTGACGATCAACGAGGTCTTCTTCGCCTTGACTTCGTTTTACAAGCTGTCCCACCCGGAGGCAGCAAAGAAGATTCTTCCCTTCGTGAGGGCGGCCGTTGTGGAGTTCGAGGAGGAGGAGTGTCTTCTGGATGCGCTGCAAAGGGTGATTTCCGAGGACGTGGATTTTGGTGACGCGTATTTGGCCGCTTCGGCCGTCAGCGCGAAGGATCTTGTTGCCTCCTTCGACCGGGACCTAAGGCGCTTCAAGGATGTCAAACTCTATGATTTGGAAGGCAAGAACTGACTTGCGGGAGAGCAAAGGGGGGGAGTTGGCGGGTTGCGTGGGTGGCGTCCAGGTCGGACGGTTGGGCGCATTGCCGAATTTTGCTTGAATGCGGGTTGGCAATGCTCTACAAATGGGGCATGGCATACGGCGCGCAATTACCTGTCAGATTGGAACCGGAGGTCGAGGAGCGGCTGGAATCGACCGCTCGCGAGATCGGCACGAGCAAGTCGGCCTTGATCCGGCTGTTGGTCAAGACATTTGTCGAGCATGTGGTGGACAACCGCGGGCGGGTCCGCCTGCCGCCCGACTGGTCGGAGCTGCTGGGCGGGTTGCCGGCGGCCGATGGGCGGAGCGTCGAGCCGCGCTCCGCGCGCGCCGGGACGGGGCATGTCCGGGCGGCGGCGCCCCGCGCGGCTAGTTCAAAGCCAGCTTCCGCCGCGGCAAGGCTCTTAAAGCAACAGGCCTCTTCGGTGCAGCGTCGCGGCCCAAAATAAAGGCGCTGACCCTCAGTTGCCTGGCCCAACGCTCGAACTTCCGGGCCAGTTCAATCCGTTGAGGGGGTGTGAACAGCCCCACCTCGCCTTCCAGTTCCGGTTCCAACGTGACTCTTGGACATGATTTCATAGTGACTGCAGATTCTTTTCCCCATCTTGGCGTCCAGTGGTAGGACAAAGGCTGTCCAACCCCCTTTTTCGGGGCAAAAAGTTATTCACAGCCCTCCGGGCTAATTTCTCGCTCTTTTTGCCGGTGCGGAAGGCGAGCCGGAGAGGATGGCAAAGCCCTTGGCGGTGAGAGCAGCAGCCCTGGCGTCGCGAATCTGGCGCGTCGTGCTGTCGAGGACAACAACAATGACTCGTTGGCCGTGGCGGGCTGCGGTCACGGCGATGGAATAGCCGGCGGCGTCAATCCAGCCGGTCTTGAATCCGTCGCAGCCCTCGAGGCTGGCCATGAGATGGTTGTGGGTTCGCATGACGACCGTCTTGGCGGGGACATTCGTCCGAAACGGCCGTTGCCGCGTCGAGGTATAACGGAGCGTGTCGGGGTGCTTGAGCAACTCAAGGCAGAGGCGGGAGAGGTCGCGGGCGGTGGTGATGTCCGGCACCTGGCCTGCGCCTGGGGGCAGGCCATGGACGGAGTGGAAAACGGTGCTGGCCATTCCGAGTTCTTTAGCGCGCCTGTTCATCAACTCGACAAAGCCGTCGGTCGAGCCGCCCATCTTCTCCGCCAGGGCGACTGCCACGTCGTTGGCCGACTGGACCATGAGAGCATAGAGCATCTCATCGAGGGTGAAGGACTCCTTTTCGGCAAGCCAGACTCGCGAACCGCCGGTGTGGGAGGCCTTGGCGCTCGCAACGACCTGGTCCTGCAAAGAGAGTTGGCCGTGGCCGATCTTCTCGAGACAGATGAGCAGGTCCATCAACTTGAGCACGCTGGCCGGGTAGCCTTTGGCATCGGCATGGTCCTCGAAGAGCACCCGGCCAGAGGCGGCGTCCAGGACGATTGCCCCGAGGTAGGGATCGCGCGCCGTGCGCGGGATGCGGGGCCGCCCGGCCTTCTGGGCGGCCGCCAGGCCGGCCGGCGGCATCGCCAGCAAACACAAACCCAACCCAACCACAACGGCGTTCCGGACCGTTTGCTCTATTCTCATGCTTATTCTCATTCTCGTTCTCGTACTCATGCGCAGAATCATGTCTTAGCGGCCTGAAGCATCTGCGGCCCATGCGCTGGGGTCAAGCCTGAGTCGAGCGGAAAGGGCAGGCTTATCCCGACCGAGCGGTGCGCCCGTTCGGTGGCATTGGCGCAAGACGGAAACCAATCACATTTTTCAGCTCCAGAGGGGCGGCGGATATTAGCCCAGGGCAAGGCCCGCCGGAGCGCAGCGCAGGCGGGCCTTGCCCTGGGCACCAGCCAAAACTACACCACCCCCCTCCCATGCGCTCCGAGCGCATGGGAGGGGGGAAGGGGGGTTGGGTTTCCTCTCCGGCTCTCAAACCAAATCCTAACCCTAATCCCAATCTTAATCCTAATCGGTTTCCGTCCCTGCTCGGGGCAAGCGGCGGGATGCGCCCGGGCGACCGCTCCTCGGCGGTCATGCCGCGAGTCGCACACGGCAGAGGCCGGGGGATAAAGTCCGTGGGCCGGCCGGAAAAACAGCGAGTGGCAGGCCCAAAAGAACCGCGGCAACCGCGGAATTCTCGGAAAACCTTCCTTCTTCGGCGTATTTCGTTTTCTGCGGTTTCACAAGAAACTCGCGCGACGGGGAAGCCTTCCTGCGGCCGGCAGGGCGGCTCTAACCATGGCTTAAGTCGTTGATTATTATTTACCTAGCCTTGGTGCTGGACACCTGCGGTTTATTTTGGTTTGCTCGCTGGCATGCAAAGCGAGCCATTGAGTTTAACCGAT
>Ga0181524_10000737_pt1 | contig 39242 bp, 25 predicted proteins | sample PEATcosm2014_Bin_34_FD_119761 | JGI IMG/M metagenome (GOLD analysis project Ga0181524, IMG submission 119761) | Peatland microbial communities from MTU Mesocosm Facility, Houghton, MI, USA - PEATcosm2014_Bin05_60_metaG | ecosystem: Environmental > Terrestrial > Soil > Wetlands > Peat | place... | reverse complement strand
GGGCTGGAGAAGGTCCCAAGGGTCCGGCTGTTCGCCGGTTAAAGCGGTACGCGAGCTGGGTTCAGAACGTCGTGAGACAGTTCGGTCCTTATCCACTGTGGGCGCAGGAAACTTGAGGGGTTCCAACCCTAGTACGAGAGGACCGGGTTGGACGCACTTCTGGTGTGGCAGTTGTCCCGTCAGGGGCATCGCTGCGTAGCCATGTGCGGACGAGATAAGCGCTGAAAGCATCTAAGTGCCAAGCTCCTCCCAAGATATTGTTTCCCGGACCGCAAGGTCCCTAAAGACCCCAGGAAGACTACCTGGTTGATAGGTTAGGCGTGTAAGCGGAGCAATCCGTTCAGCGGACTAATACTAATCGGTCGTGAGGCTTGATCGCTTCTTCCCTCCCCGCCGCCTGGCGGGGAAGCGGGGGCGATTTTAACTCGCGAATGTAATTCCCTGGTTGTCGCCTGTGTGCAGTTTTCAGAGAACATGCTCTTTCATACGATTTTTTGGTGGCCATAAAGCTGCGGCCCGACCCGTTCCCATTCCGAACACGGCCGTCAAACGCAGCCTTGCCGATGGTAGTAGTTGTATAGCTTCTGCGAGAGTAGGTTGCCGCCAGATTCTTCCCCGGCCGAAACGAAGGTTTCGGCCTTTTTTTGCGCTTGCCTGTCCTTGGAGTTGAAATTAAACCTCAAGCACCATGCAAGCCGCTTGTTTGTTCCTCCCCTTCCAACGATCCGGGACCTGGCCAGCCGCCCTTGGATTTGCCGGTGTCGTGCGCCCGCCCGCCGGTGCTCGACCTGTCTTGAGGGCGCTTCTTTGGGTTGCGCCGTGGGCGGCTTGGGAAGCCGTGGTCGCCGCGGCTCCCGGCAACTCACCTCGAGACTGGCGCCCGGCGCCGGATGAGGTCTATCTGCAAGAGGTCGGCCGGAAGGTCCCCGCCACGCAACCGCTGACGAGCGTCGCATGTCACGACGGGCGGGTGTTTGCCGGTTGCGAGGCGGGGTTGCTGGAATTGAAGGGCGAATCGCTAGTCGCGGTTGGAGACCTCCGGGCGCCCGTCGAGCGGTTGGTCGAGGCGCAAGGCAGCCTGTGGGTGCTGGCTCATGACCGGGTGAGCCGCTTGCGCGGCGAGCGGTGGGAGAAGATTTCAGAAAAGCCGATGACCGACCTGTGCGAGCACCTCGGGGAGGTCGTGGCCGCCCAGGGCAGGCGGCTATGGCGGCTGCATGGGGAGGGGTTCGAGCCGTTCCCCGCGCCGGAAGCTCCCTTGCCGATCCTCCGGCTCCTTTCATTCAACGAGACGCTCTACCTGGTGGGGGCGGGACAGGTCACGCTGCTCGGCAACCCGGTCGCGGGCGGGCAGGACGAGGCCGCCCGCTACCCGCAGCGGGCCTGGGATTGGGGCGAGACCCCTTCCCCGCGCACGCGCGACGCGCTCAGCCTGGGGTCCCGTCTTTTCCTGGCCACCGACCGCGGGCTAGGAGTGCTGCGGGGCATGTCGATGTCCGCGCTGCGGGGCGAGCAAGGGTTGTGTTACGAGGACACGACCTGCCTGGGGCGAGGCTTCACCAACGACCTCTGGATCGGCACAACGCGGGGCGCTATTCGGATGGTTGGCGGCCAATTCCAATACTTCGCCGGGCAGCGGTGGCTGCCCGATGACCGTGTGTCGGCGATCGCCGCCGGTGAACGGGCGGTGTACTTGGCGACCGCCGGCGGCCTGGGGGTCATTGAATACGAACCCTACACCCTGTTGAAAAAGGCGGCCTATTACGAGCGCCACCTGGAAGAATGGGGACAGAAACGCCTGGGCCTGACGCATAAACTCGAGTGGGACGACGGCCTCGGCCAATACGTCCGCGAGGCGAGCGACAACGACGGCGGCTACAGCGGCAATTACCTGGCGGCGGAGTCCTGCCGCTATGCCGTAACCCGGGAAGCCCGCGCCCGGCAGGAGGCCGTCAACACCTTCAAAACCATGCGGTGGCTTGAGGCGATTACCGGCATCCCCGGCCTTCCCGCTCGAGCTATCTGGGTCAAGGGCGAGCGCGGCCACAAATCCGAGGCTACCTCCGGCGGGTATCCCGCCAAGTGGAACCAGGCCGCCGATCCGCGCTTCGAGTGGAAGGGTGACACGTCGAGCGACGAAATCTGCTCCCACTTCCACTCCGTGTCGCTCTTCCTGGACCTGGCGGCCCAGGGAGACGAGAGGGCAGAGGCCAGGAAGCATCTCGCCCGCATCGCCAGCCATCTCATCGATCACCACTGGCAACTCATCGATGTCGGCGGAAAACCCACCCGCTGGGGCCGATGGGACCCGCCCTACTTCAACACGGAAGAGGGCCGGGCCGACCGCGGCTTGCAGAGCGTGGAGATACTGTCGTTCATGAAGTGCGCCGCGACCCTCACCGGCGAAACCAAATTCAACGACGCTTACCAGAATCTGGTCGCGCTGGGTTATCCCGCCTACACGGTCCGCCTCAGCACCACTTTCCCCCTGGAGGACGTCGCCCATTTCGACAGCGAACTGGCCTTCTGGGCGTATCCCAACTTGTTGCGGTTCGAAAAGGACCCGGCGCTCCACTCGACCTACCGCCGGAGCCTTGAACGAACATGGGAGCTGTTGCGCATCGAGCACGTCCCCTGGTTCAACTTCGTCTATGGCGCCTTGACCGGCAACGAGTGCGAGGCGCAACCCGCCCTCGCGCACTTGCGCGAATGGCCTCTGGACCTGGTCGTCTATTCCTACGAGAACTCGCACCGAACGGATTTGAAGACCCCCGCCGGCTATGAAGCCCGCAAAGGCGGCACGCGCGCCTTTTCCCCGCGCGAGACCGAGCCGATGCGCTGGGACCACTGGACAATGGAAGCCGACGGCGGGACGGGCGGACGCGATGTCGTGGAACCCTCCGCCTGGCTCATGGCGTATTGGATGGGCCGCTACTACGGCTTCATCGGAGCCCCTGCCACCGCCGACCCGGCCTTGCTCACGGTGGGCCCCAGCGCCCAACCTCCCCACGGCGCCAAGCCATACGACGGACCGGCAAGGCCGGAGAGTTTTTGATTGGTTGTTCTCAGAAGTCCTGGGAGCTTGCAAGCCGCCGCCGGCTTCAACCCCGCCGCTCGTGGCCTCAACTCCTGGCACTTGCAAAAGGCGGAGTGATGTGGAATATTACCGCATATGATTATGAAATACACAAATGCGGCAATACTGGCGGGGACCATGGTTTGGCTGGCTGGGTGCGCGTCCGCCTCGAGGGTAGTCGTGGCCGAACCCGTTGGGCCCGCTCCGACGGGGGTTTCACAAGGCAAAGGCGACGGGTCGCTGGCGATCTATTCGGCGCGGGCGTTGGCAGACGTCGATGCGAACATGGCCGAGTGGCGCTGGAACAATGACTTCGGGAAGAACGAGTTCCTGTATGAACCGGCTCATTCCGACTACACCATCTACACCCAGAACGGCGAGGTGTTCAGACACGTGCGCAACGCCCGCGACCAGAACGACGGCAGGCCGACACTGGTGATGCTCCCGGCCGGCTCCTACCAAGTCGAGGCGCAGGCGATCGACTGCAATTCGGACAGGGTCAAGGCGCTCATGACCGTGGTGATTAAACCAAGTGAAACGACTCTGGTCCACCTGCAGGGCGGCTGGAGGCCGGAGGGCCAATACAACGAAGCCGAGCTTGCCAGGCTGCCCTGTGGACGGCCTGTCGGCTGGCGCGCGCGCGAGGCCGGGTATGCCAGCGCGCAGCCGAGCCCCTAGCAAGGGTTGAGGGGCGGGCGAGTGCCGCCGCCGTCGCGCCCGAGCGGCGCTTCGTTCCCCCGCCACTCGCCACCACTCAGAGCGGCAAGTCACGGCGCTGCCAGACCACGCCGCCGAGGATGGTGCAGGCCAGGATGACCAGCAGCAACACGCTCATGTCCCCCAGGGGCCAGCCGTGGGCCAGTTCGGGGCTGCGGGCGTAGTAGAACAAGGCCGCCGGCTTCAGGAAGCCGAGGCTCGGCCACCATTGGGCCACGATCCAGGCGAAGTAATCCAGCACGAGAACGGCGACCGTAACTCCGACCGCCCCATTGCGGCCGGCCAGCACCCCGGCCGCCAGGAGCGCGATCGAGCCTGCGGCGCCGGCCACCAGGCCGCCGTTTACGGCGATGCGGAAGAAGAGGTCCAGCGGAATTGGCTGGCCAAAGTCGTAGAGGCGTGTGGCCGCCACCGTGCCAAGAAACATCACCAGGACCAGGGCAAACATGCCGGCCAGGGTCAGCATGCTGGCGCAGACATAGACCTGCGTTTTGGTTGCGGACCGGCTCAGGATAAGCTCCATGGTCCCCTTTTGCACCTCGCCGGTGAGCAGGGTAGTGGGAACCCCTACGGCAAAGAGCATGTAAAGGAACAAGACCAAGGGATGCTGGTAGCCGATGAGAATCAGCCCGGGGACGTTTCCCGCCTGCAACATTTCCCCGCCCAGTGCCGTCTTGATGAAGGCAGGCAGCACATCGAGGAAGTTGAGAAAGTTTTTGACGCTTGCATTGTCATGCACGATCGCGCAGACCGCGATCTGCATCAGGAAGATCACCAACCCAACGAAGGCCCACATCGGCAGGAGCCGCCTGCTCCAAAAGCGGAGCAGTGCGAAGGGGAAAGGGACGCGATGGCTCATGGGTTTCCTTTCGGAGCCGGCTCGGCGCCGGCTGCCGCCGCCGGGGGCGGCGCCGTTTTGTAATACTGAATGAAGGCCTCCTCGAGCGAGGTCTGAGGAGTGGCGATGCGGTCGACGGGGAATTGCGCGACCCATCGGAGAACGGCATCACACGCTCCCGGGTAGGCCAGGTGGAGCAGGCCAGGTTGCTGCTCGATCACGCGCACGCCGGGCAACCGGCCAAGCGGCACCGGCGGCTCGAGCGCGCCATCCAGGAACCAGACCTTCAGGCGGTGTTCGCCGCGCTGGACGAGCTTCGAGATGGGTCCCATTTCGACCAGGTGTCCGGCGCGCAGAATGGCGGCCCGCCCGCAGACGGCCCCCACTTCGCTCAGGTCGTGCGAGGAGAGCAGGACCGTGGCGCCCTGCTGTGCGGCTTCGCGGATGAGGTCCAACACGGTCTGGCGGACTAACGGGTCCAGGCCGTTGGTCGGTTCGTCAAGGATCAGCAGTTCCGGTTGGTGTTGGAAGGCGTAAATCACGGCGACCTTTTGGCGATTGCCCTTGGAAAGCTGGCCCACCGGGCGGTCCAGGTCCAGTTCCAATCGCTCCGCCAATTGCAAGCGCCGGGCTCGGGCGCCGTCGCCCCCGCCCAGCGATGCCAGGACCCGTAACGAGCGCCCGGCGCGAACTCCCGGCCAAAGGCGGAACTCTCCCGGCAGGTAGCCCATGCGTTGGTGCCGCGTTGCCCGGCCGCTCACCACCGGTTCTCCCAAGGCAAGCACCTCGCCGCCCCCCGGCCTGATCAGGCCCATTATGCAGCGGATCGTGGTGGTCTTGCCGGCGCCATTGGGCCCCAAGTAGCCAAAGATTTCGCCCCGTTCGAGGGCAAAACTCACCCCTTCGATCCCAAGGACCGGACCGTACCATTTTGTCAGGGACCGCACTTCGAGAGTTGCCATGCCGTGATAATAGCGAACTCGGCCCGGCTTGCACAGTGCATCGAGGGAGGCTATAGTTTGTTGCCATGAATTCACCTCAGGAGATCGAGTTGGCCATGGGCGGCCTCTCCCGCGAGGACCAAGCCATGTCTTTCCCTGCCGTGCCCTATGATTATGAAGTCCGAACCGGCAACGCTGGAGACCGCGCAACGGTACGAGCGGCTGTTAGCCTCCGTGACCGATTACGTGTACACGGTCACGGTTGATGGCAGCGCACCTGTGTCCACGGTTCATGGCCCCGGGTGTGAGCCGGTCACGGGGTACACCCCCGATGAATTCCGGGCTGACCAGGCGCTCTGGTTTCGGATGATCTGCGAAGAAGACCGGGTGATCGTGCTGAACCAGGTGGAGCGCATTTTGAAAGGCGAGACACCCTCACCCCTGGAACACCGCATCATCCACAAAAACGGCAGTGTTCGCTGGATTCGAAACACGACCGTTCCACGCAAGGACACCCAGGGCCGGCTGGTTGCTTATGACGGCCTGGTCTATGACATCACGGAGCGAAAGGAGGCGGAAGAACGCTTGCGGCAGGCCAATGCGGAACTGGCGGCGAACGCGCAAGCGTTGAAAAGGACCTTGGAGGAGTTGAAAGAGACGCAATTGCAGCTTATCCAGGCGGCGAGGCTGGAATCGGTGGGAACGCTGGCAGCGGGCGTCGCGCACGAAGTCAAGAATCCCTTGCAGACAATTCTGATGGGCCTGGACTATCTGGTCCCCAATCTCCCGGCCGTTAACGAGAACGTTGCGATGGTCCTGGCCGATATGCGGGAAGCGGTGATGCGGGCAAACACCATCCTGCGGGGACTGCTGCAATTATCGGCTCAAGCGGACTTTGACATGAAGTTGGACGATCTGAACGATTCAGCCAGGCGCGCCCTGCAGCTCGTAAGCGCCCAGTTGATCGCGGCCAAAATCGGTGTGGTGCGCAAGCTGGACCCGCACTTGCCGCGGGTAAAGATTGACCGTGGCAAGATCGAACAGGTTTTCATCAACCTCTTCATCAACGCTTTGCAGGCCATGTCGCCGGGCGGTGTTCTGACCGTGAGCACCTATGTCGGCCAATTCGGCGAGAACCCCAAAGTGAACGAAGCGGGGTTCCGTCAATTCACCAGGGGGCAAAGTGTGGTCATCGCGCAAGTGCAAGATACCGGGACAGGGATATCGGCAGCCAACCTGCCGAAGATTTTCGACCCTTTTTTCACAACGAAGCCCGCAGGGGTTGGAACGGGTCTTGGCTTGTCGGTGGCTAAGAAGATCATGGACCTTCATGGAGCGGCGATTGATATTCAGAACGCCCCTGAAGGCGGGGTCAAAGCGAGCCTCATTTTCCAGGACCAGCCCGGGTAAACACTACCCTCCGGAAGCGGAGCCTGATAAACAGAAACAGAATATGAACGCGGAGAAGAAGCGCATACTGGTGGTGGACGACGAGGCCGGCATAACCCGCCTGCTGAAACTCAACCTCGAACAACTGGGCGATTATCTTGTCCGGACGGAGAATGATGCCTCGGCCGCGCTTGCCGCGGCCGAGGAATTCCAGCCGGACTTGATCCTGCTGGATGTGGTCATGCCGGGCATTGACGGCGGCAAGTTGGCCAGCCATTTCCAGGCGAGTCCAAAACTCAAGAAGGTGCCGATTGTCTTTCTGACGGCGGCGGCCACCAAGGAAGAAGTGTACGCGCGTGGCGGACGGATCGGAGGTCTGCCTTTTCTGGCCAAGCCTGTGGAGTTGTCGGAAGTTGTCGCTTGTCTCAAGCAGCACCTGGGCGGGTGAGAGATTGGTTGTTGAGCGTAAGCTCGTCTCCTACATAGTGGCTGGCATTTGGGCGCCCGCTCCGTTGGCTTACTGGAGCACAACATAAAAGGGCGTCCTCGGGAAACCTGAACTTCTTACGGCCCGTCGAGCTTTCCAATGGGATGTCCCTCGCCGGCACTCCGTTTGGGTCGAGGACGCGGGCCCTGGTGATATTGGGATTATTCAGCGAGAAGGTGACGTCCGCGCGCACAATCATCCAGGGCGCGTGACCGAAACTGACCACTTCTTCGCCCGGGCAAGCCGGGCTGCCGGTTGGCTCCCCCTTCACCCTCCCCCCGCTCCCGGGAAAGCGACAAACTGACCCCGTAGGGACGCGTGTGGCGACTTCATATCCCAAGAAGGGCCCGGCCCACGGTGACGACCTGTTGTCGCACCCGCTCCCGTTCGGCCATGTCCCCGGGATAAAACTCCGCGGCCCTCGCCGGCCCGTCTTGGGCCGCCTCCGAAAAGTCCGAGCGCAGCGCAGCCACTGCGGGAGCGTAGGCTGTCCAGTGACCGCCACGCTGTAAGCAAGGCTCCCTCGGCGGACTCCAGACTGCGCCGGGGGTAATCGTCAGACTTTCCGAATTTGGTCACGCCCAGCCTCCCGCGAAGTCCGGCCACTTCCGCAGTTCTGCCGCCTGTTCTTCGCCGCGCAAACCCGCGTTCAAAAGATCCAGATAAATCTGCGCGTCTGAAACCAGGTTGAATCCGCGGACAGACTGCAGGGGGTTGAGAACCCCTTCGTCCTTTGGCACCACGAGCCGCAGTCCGCCCCCGCTGGAGACTTGCCTAGCGAGCAGTTCTGCCGCAATGGCCGATTCTTCAGGAAATGAAATCACATAAGCTGTAGCTACCGTGGGGACCGTGTAGGGATGCCGCAGCCAACTGGCGAACCATTGCGTGAATGCGTGCGGCTGCTCGCCGAGCAAATCCCGGAGCTTCTCGGCCAGTTGGGTCGGATCGCTGGACAGCAGCGAATACTCCCTAGTGGTCGTCCGCTTTTCCCAATCGTCGGCCTTCGCCCAGGCGTCCAAAAGCGCTCCCGGTTTGGTTACTCGCAGGCCACCGGGCTGGGCTGCCGCCCATTCGCGCTCGACCAACTGCTTCCGCACCGCGCTGACCCAGCCGAGGCTCACTCGCGATCGGCGGCCGAGTTCGACGACTTTCCACGGATGGAGCGGTCCCTGAAGAAGCACCCGCAGCAGACGCGCTGCCTTCGGCGAAAACAGAGACCGCGCCTCACGGCGTTCCCTGAACGGATTTTCCGCCGAGCGCGTTTCGATGAAAACCTGGCCAAAGGACAGCCGGGCGTTCCCTGCCAGGTCGGCGTATCCAACCCCCGCCCCCTCACAGAGACGAGCCGATTCCTCAGAAATGAACGGAGCTACCAGCACGCCGTAGCTCCGCCTGTTGCCCGGCAACTGTCGCAGGACGTGTTCCAATTGCAGAACCCCAGTGCGAACCTCGCGTGGTTGCCCAAGCCGTCGACACTCCACCGCCAACGTCCAGCGCTGATCTTTGGCTCGGACATCGGCCAGCCAGTCCGGCCTCTTCGCCACACCAGCGCGATTGCCGGAAAGCAAGGCCTCGCCTTTCAAAGACTCTAGTTCGAGGAAGGGCACACGTCCCAGCAGACTGCGCAACAGCGCCTCGAACTGGGGCATCAGTTCGCGCTCGCTCAGTGTTTTTGCATTTTTCACCACACGGCGAAAATCATGCATTCAGGGAAACTTGCAAGCATTATTTCATCCAAAACCACGATTTCAGCGCATGGTGAAACATCTATGTTTAGTGAAGACTCCTTACGTCGTCTCCTACATAGTGGCTGGCATTTGGGCGCCCGCTCCGTTGGCTTACTGGGGCACAACGTAAAGGGCATCCTCGGGAAACCTGAACTTCTTACGGCCCGTCGAGCTTTCCAATGGGATGTCCCTCACCGGCACTCCGTTTGGGTCGAGGACGCGGGCCCTGGTGGTATTGGGATTATTCAGCGAGAGGGTGACGTCCGCGCGGGGTTTGTCTCGACCGTGGGCGCCGCCATCCCTTACCATGCGCCCGACTATATGCAATCTGCCGCCCATCCGATGTCGCCGGAAGCTTCCCGCCGCTCGTTCTTGAAAGCCGTCGCCGTGCTCGGCGGGACTGCCCCGCTTTTGGCGGGAGCGGTCAAGGCGCAGCCGGCCGGGGGGAAGTCTCCGCTGATGGCCTACGTGGGGACGTTCAGCTCTCCGCTGCGCGATGTGCTGCCGACTCAGGTGGATTTGCCGCCGGGAAATGGCCGTGGCATTCACCTGTATCAGGTGGACCGCACCACCGGGGCCATGACCCCAAGGGGTGCGTATGAGGTGGGGACCAGTCCGAGTTGCCTGGCTCTGAACGCCGCCGGCACTCGCCTGTATTCCGCCAATGAGACGGACCGGACGGGGGAACGCAACGAAGGCACGGTTAGCGCCTTCGCTATCAACCGGGTTGACGGGCAGTTGACCCTGCTCAACACGGTCGGGTCCAGCGGGGCAGGTCCCACCTATGTGAGCATTCATCCCTCTGGAAGGTTCGTGCTGGTGGCCAACTACTTTGGCGGCTCCGTGGCGGTCTTGCCGATTCTGCCCGAGGGGCGCCTGGGGGCCGCTACGGATATCAAGCAGGATGCCGGAACGGTGGGACCGAGAAAGGCCGCCAATGCCCCGCCGGGGAGCTTCGCGTTCAGTGGACACGACCGAACCCACGCGCACATGATTGAGGCTGATCCGTCGGGGCGCTTCGTCTTGCACGTCGATCTGGGACTGGATCGGATTTTTGTCTGGAAGTTCGACGAGGGCAGCGGCGTCCTGACACCCGGCGATCCCCCCGCTGTCCGGCTCCCGCCGGGGGACGGGCCTCGGCATTTCTTCTTCCACCCCAACGGACGCTGGTGCTACTCCATCCAGGAGGAAGGCTCGAACATCGTCCTGTTCGATTACGATGCCGCCAAGGGGCGACTGGCCGCGCGGCAGACCCTCTCGAGCCTGCCGCCCCGTTTCGCCGGCAGCAACTTCTGCTCCGGCATCCTGGTTTCTGGCGATGGCCGGTTCGTCTATGCCGGCAACCGCTTGCATGACACGATCGGGACATTCTCGGTCGGTCCTAATGGGGAACTGACCTTCGTCAGCGAGGAATGGACGCGTGGAAGCTACCCGCGGAGCTTCAATTTCGATCCCACCGGCCAACTCCTTTATTCCTGCAATCAGCGGGGCGACAACGTCGCGGTGTTCCGGGTGGATAGCAGCACAGGCCGGCTGGTCTTCACTGGCCATTACACCCCAGTGGGCAATCCCTCGATCATCGTGTTTCTCGACCTCGCAAAAGGCGGATAACACCAGACCATAGAGCCGCGCATGAATCATTCGACACTTCAAGATTCAATTCTCGATGATCCCCTTCCGGCAAATTCGGTTGTTGACTGAGGCAGTCTATCGAATCGCATGGAGCGACGGCTCAACGTATTGATGTCCGCTTATGCTTGCGAGCCCAACAAGGGTTCCGAGCCGGAGGTGGGTTGGCAATGGGCGCTGCAAATGGCACGGTTCCACGAGGTGACCGTGTTGACGCGGGCCAACAACCGGACGGCGATCCAGGCCGGGCTGGAATCGCTGCGCGGGCGGCAGCCGTTGCCGCGCTTCGTCTATCATGATCGGCACCCGTTTTTGATGGAGCTGAAACGGCGCTCGAGGACCGTCCAGTGGTATTACCTGCTATGGCAGAGATCGGCTCGGGAGGTCATCAAGCGGCTGCACGAGGTTCATCACTATGACTTGATGCACCATGTCACGTTTGCCGGCTTTCGCTACCCGGTGGCAGTTTGGGGCCATCATGTGCCGTCCATCTGGGGGCCGGTAGGGGGAATCGAGTCCATCCCCGCGGGGCTGCTCCCCTGGCGCCACCCGGCCTCTCTCATCCGCGAGGGGCTCCGCAACGCCGGCAATCTCCTCCAGGTTACGCCCCTGTCTCCGCTGGCAAGGCGCGCCCGGGCGACAACCTTGCTTTTGGCCTCGACTCCCCGCATGCAGCGGACTTTCGCCCGCCTGGGGGTCCAAAGCCGGCTGATGCCCCCGATCGGATTGAATCCTGCGGAACTGCCGTATCGGCCTCGTTCGCCAGTGGAAGGACCGTTGAGGATGCTCTTTGTGGGCAACATTATCGCACTCAAGGGCCTGGACCTCGCACTGGAGGCCCACAAGGCGGCCGGGGTCGAGGCCACGCTGACGCTGGTCGGCGAGGGCAGTTATCTTTCGGCTGCGAAGGGGAAAGCCGAGGCGTTGGGTTTGGGCAGCCGTGTGACTTTCAAAGGGCGCTTGCCGCGGGAGCAAGTCCTGAGACTCTATGCGGATTACGACCTGTTTTTCTTTCCCAGTCTGCATGACCCGGGCGGCTTCGCCGTGATCGAGGCCATGTTCAACGAGCTGGCCGTCCTGTGCCTGGATTGTGGCGGGCCCGCCGTGGCGGCGCGCGAGGACTGCGGCATCAAGGTGCCGCTCGGGCCGCGGCCCCAGGTCATCGCCGGCCTGGCCCAGGGCATCCGCTGGTACGCGCAGAACCGCTCCGCCCTGGCGCGGCACGGCAGGGCCGCCCGCCAAGTCATCCTGCGCGACTACGATTGGGACGCCAAAGGGGAGCAGATGAGCCGGTACTACGGGGAGATTCATGATTCATAATTCTCCTCAAGAAGGCCCCCACGCGTTGGCACACCTCTGCTTCGCTCGAATTGAGCATGCAGCACGGCGAGGCAAACCGGCAATAGTCCGAACAGGGCTTGTACGGACAGGCCTTGCCTTCGAGCCAGTCGGAGGCCGGGTGAAGCGGCGCGAACCACTCGGGCAATTGAGGGCCGAAAATGGTGAAGGTGGGCACGCCGCAGAACGCGGCCAGGTGGCCTGGCCCGGAGTCGTTTCCGATGAACGCCCCGGCCCGATCTGCCAGCGCCAGGAACTCGGCAACCGAACGCGGCATGGCGACGGACCTTTCGCCGGCCTTCAGCCACCAGTCGTGCTGGTCAGGGTCGCAGGCGACCTGGACGCGATGACCTGACTGGCGCAGCCATGTCACCAGGCCCTGGTAGCGCTCCAGAGGCCAGACCCGCACCGGTTGGCCCGCCCCCGTATGGACAAGGACCTCTCCCTGGAGACGGTGTTGGGGCAGGGCGAGCTTTTCGCGCGGCGGCAACTCGAAGCCCAAGGCCCGGGCCAGGACGCGCCAGTTCTCATATTGATGGGCCCCCGGCTCCGGTCGCGCCAGGGGCCGGTTCAAGAGCAGATGGCTGCCCAGGCGCGGGAAACCCAGGCGCGCCTTGGCGCAGACAATGCGCAACAGCAGGTGGTCTCGAGGGTCCCAGCGCGCGCTTAGCCCGAACTCGAAGCGCTCGCCCGCCAAGGTCCTTCTCAGGCGATAAATCTCCCACCACGGCCAGGACCACAAGACATACTTGTGCGTGAAGGCCGTCCAGGGGGCGGTGAAAGGGACGACCCTGACCTCGCTCCAAAAGCGGACCTGCAAGTCCTGCGCGTAGGGCTTGGCCAGCAACGTCACGGCGTAGTGCTCGCTGGCCGCCCTCAGGAAGGGCGTCGCAATCGCCAGGTCTCCCAAGCCCCAGAGTTGGACGACCAGCAGTTGGGGTTTCATCGCGGCAGCCGGCAGGCGGGCCGGGCCACTTGGAAACGTTGCCGCCGTTCCGGATGGGCCAGCGTGAAAACCTCATAGGCGAAAGGCCCCTGGAAATAAACGCCCCCGAAGAGCCTGCGCAGCCGGTGGTGCAGAATGAACAGCGGGCGGAGCCGGCGCGCCCAGGCCGGGGCGCTCAGGCAGAGCGCCCGGTTTTCGCGTTGGGCGTTCGCTCCGGCGCTCATGTTGGCTCCCGTAAAGGTAAAAACCGAAGTGAACCGCCCCAAAGCCGCCATCCGGATGCGACGCTGGAGCAGGTTGACCATCCACTTGCCGTCCGCGGCGTCCCGCAGCGTGGAATCCAACAGCAAATGCTCTTCATCGAGGAGGCGCCGGCGGAAAAAAGTGGCGCAACTCAGGGTCGATAGGTGGCAGGTCCAGGTGTGATACTTGAGCGGCGTCTGCATCTTCCGGTGGCAACGGTACTCGCCTTGGGCATTTGCCAGGACGACATCCCCGAAGGCCACGTCAATTTGGCGATGCCGCGCGAAAAAGGCCGCCACGGTTTCCAGCGCGCCGGGCAAATACTGCTCGTCGCAGTTCAGCCAGGCCAGGAGGTCCCCTCGAGCGCGGCCCAAACCCCGGTTGATGGCGTCATACATGCCTTGGTCTTTCTCGACAAATACCCTGACCCGCCGGTCTTGGAGCAGCCATCCCAGCGTGCCGTCATCCGAACCGGCGTCCTGGACAATATGCTCGACCTCGACCTGCTGGTCGGCCACGGAAGCAATGCAGAGCTTCAGCCAGGCGGAACTGCGGTAACTCGGCGTGACAATCGAGAATCGCACCCTGGCATGATGCTTGGCAAAGGCGGACCTGTCGACCGGGAATTGACCCGTTTTCAGTAAATGTCGAAGTCCTTTGCCGACACGACGGCGCCTGCATAGCCCTGTTGCACTTGTTGCAATAGCGCGGCCTCGGAACACCCGTTGAAGAGCTGATGATAGAGAACCAGCAGCTTGGGCTTCGCCCGCGCGGCGATTTCGGCCAGTTCGGCGGCCGAGGTGTGCGCTGCCTGGTAATACGCGCCGGCTTCCTGCCCTGACGGATTGCAATAGACTTCATGCACCAGGACGTCACATCCGTCGCACGCTTCGGCAACGCTCGGGGTGGGCGCTGTGTCGCCGGAAATCACAATGCTGCGGCCCCCTGCCTCGAACCGGTACCCAAAGGCCTGGTCCCAGGTGGCGTGCTTCACCAGAAACGCCTTCACCGTGACATTTCCGTCCTGGTACACCACTCCGGGGCTGATCTCGTGCACGTTTACTTTGTATGCGTTCGCATCTCCGTGCTCCAGCCCGTTGATTCGCACATCCATGTCCTTCTCCCAGGCGGCCAACAAGTGGCCGGTCATTTCCTGCGTGCCCTTTGGCCCGAATACCTCCAGTGGTTTCCCTCGGCCCACGACGGCGGGAGTGAAGATCAAATCGGGATAACCCAGCGTGTGGTCTGAGTGCAAGTGGGTCAGGAACAGGAACGTGAGAGCACGCGGACGCAGGGCTTCGATCTGCGTCCGGGCCGCCGCCGCCGCCGCTCGGCGCACCACGCCGGGGCCTGCATCCACCAGGTAGGCCTGTGTCCCCGCCACCACTGCCACTGCCGGACCGGACCGCTCCGGGTCGGGAATGGGGGTTCCGGTGCCTAGAAGCACCACCCTCAGATCGCCGGATCGAGCCCCGGCGGGACCCGCGGGCGCAGGAGCCGGGCCGGGCGCCGTCTCCGCGGTCGAGGCTCCGACGCGCTCTGCCATGAAATGGGTGGCGCCCGAGGCGCCGTATATTCCGTTCATCCCTGGGAAACGGCCGGGCTGAACCTTCACCTGGCGCGTGAAGGTGATGATGTCCCCTGCGACCACGCCCGAGAAAGAGACCGTGCGCCCGCCATCGGGACTGTCGCACTTAAAAGAGACCTTGTTTCCCTCGATGGCGCCGTCGTAGATCGCGGTGGCGCCGGTCAACGTCGTTGTCATCGCGCCACTGGAGCCTCCTTGACTCACCGTGCCCGTCACTTTGGCGCCCTCCGCCTTCAATGTGAACGTCCAGGGGGCAAACGCAACCTCTTCAGCCTTCCACGTGCCTGTGACGCCGTCCTGGCCGGCGAAACCCGCCGCCACGGCAAGGAACAACCCGACGAACCGCAACGCATTCTTCATATTCAACGTGTTTTTGAAGTTCTGAGTCATCATATCGCCTGGCATCCTGGCCTATCCGCGCGGGCGGGTTGTTACGATTCGGTAACTTCCGTCGACAATTCCAGGCGGCAGCCCGCGCCCTGGACGGCGGTAATCCCAGTTCCGGGCCGCGTCACTCCGTGCGCGCCGACTGGTTCCAGGGCGCAACGACGCGCACGGAGTGGCGCGGCCTGCGTCCACCGCCTTACCGAGTTTCGGAGGCGCCTCTTGAATTCGCTGACTTCCTTTGATATTTAAGGTCTTAGTGAGTGGACGGAAGTGAACCGCATCCTCGCCATCATCGAGCGGGACCTGCGCCGGCTCTGGCGCAGTCCCACCCTGATCGTGGTCTCGATGCTCATGCCCTTGGTCCAACTGGTCGTCCTGGGCTACGCCTTCGGCGGCAAGGTCAAGAACCTCCAGGTGGGGGTCGTGGACGAGGACCACGGCCTGCCGGCCCTGCGGTTGCGGGCCCTGGCCCAGGCCGTGGCCGCCAATGCCCGCACGTTCAATACTGTCTCTTACTCGGACCAGGCCGCCGCCCTGCGCGACTTGCGCAACGGCAAGATCAACGCCCTCCTCAACATCCCCCCTGAGTTTTCCCGCAAGGTCCTGGCCGGCGCCAATCCGCGCTTCGCCCTGGTCGAAGACAATACCGACCAGTTCTCGGCCTCGGCGCTCGGCGCCGCCTTCGACGAGATGCTCGAGTCTTTCAATCAAAAGGCCCCGCCGCCTCGCATGTCGGCCAATGCCTCCCTGGCCGTCGTCGAGGTCTATCCCTACGTTCCCTATATTCAATATCTCCTGCCGGGGACGATTGTGCTGGCGATTTTTGTTTCCGCCATGATCGGCGGCGGCATCATCTATATCGACGACAAGGCGCGCGGGCTGCACGAAGGGTACCTGGTGACGCCGATCAGCAAATTCGAGCTCATCCTCGGCTTCACCCTTGCAGGGGCGGCCAAGGCGATTCTGGCCGGCCTGGTCCTGGTCACCTTCGGCTCGCTCATCGCCGGCATTCCCGATCCGTTCAACCCGCTTCGCCTGGTGCGGATGATGGCGCTGGTTGTGGCGACCGCCCTGGCCCTGATCAGCATGATGTTCCTGCTGATGGTGCGCGTGGACGACCCCCTGGTGCCCCGCGCCACCTTCGGTGTCCTCAACACCCTCCTGTTCTTCCCCAGCGGCGCCGTCTATCCCATCAATGCCTTTCCCCCCTGGATGAGGGCCATCACCACCATCGACCCCTTTACCTACGCCGTTCACGGCTTCAAGGAACTGGTCCTCAAGAACACGGGTCTCCTGGCCGTCGGTTCGGACCTCGCCTTCCTCGCCTTGTTCACCGTGGCCGCCATGGCCGCCGCTACCCTGCTGTTCCGGCGCACCTTATAAACCGGGTGGCTGAGGATTATGAAGATCATGAACAACTACCGGTGTCTCGAAGCCATCATGCTGGCAGAGGCGATCCCCTGCCCCGTGCCGGCACGCCAAAGGCCGGCTCGAAGGCGCGGCGTATTGCCCGGCCGGACTATTGGGAACCGGGATACTGGACGTTGACCTGCTCAGGGTGGGGCTGGTGGTCCCGGTTCCACCGCTTGACCACGTTGGCCTGCCTGGCGTCGAACATCTCGCGGGTGCGGCGGTGCTCCGTATGTCCGTCGCAGAAGACGAAGTTCCATTGCCCGGCGTGCCGTTGCTTGATTGAGCCAGAGTCGGAGAGCCCCCCTCCCCCCGTAACCGGGATGACGGCGGTCAAACCGAGCTCGTAATCGGTGCCGTCGTACGGCGCTATCAACTCGAGGCCCATCGTCTCGGACCCGTCGTTGGCCAGGCCTGAGTCACCCACCGCAACCATGTCGCTCGGGCAAAGGACGTCAGTGCCGCTGATAAAGTGCGTCCGTTCGGCCGTCCACATACCGCTCCCGCTGAGGCCGTGAGTAGTGGGTTGGGAATCAACGCAGAAACCAGCGGCGTTGTAGCCGTAGGCGCTTCCGAAGGGAAAGAGATCGCTCGGGGGGAGGAGTCGGGCGTAGCTCGGGCAATCCTGGATGGTGTGCGGCCTTGGGACCGCCGGGTTGATTGGAAACCAGGTGGTCCATGCGGTCTTTGTGTAAGGCTCCAGCCGCGTGTGCCAGTAGAGATCGGGCGCACTTGCGGCACTGTTTGTCTCGTTGAACCAGAGGGGCGGGTAATACTGAAAATCGTCCACGTACGTCTGCAGGGCGATGGCGTATTGGTGGAGGTTGCTCCTGCAGGTCGTGTTATCGGCCGCGATCCTGGGCCGGTTCAAGGCCGGCAGGAGCAAGGCGGCGAGGATGGCAATGACGGCGATAACCACCAACAGTTCGATGAGGGTGAATGCCGAACCGCCCTCGAAGTCTCCTCTGACTCCCGGGTTTCGGCCCGATTTCAACTGCTGCCGAAGTGTTTCCATTTTCATAACGCCCGCCGTTCAAACCATTGAAACCGACCTGCAACTCGCACTGCGCCAAGGTGAACACCGAGGCTAAAGCATTCCCAATGCCAATGCGAAAAGCCCCAAAAGCCGCATGTTCCTTATGCTTGTCAGCCGCCTCATGCGTGGATTTCACGCATTTTGCGTGAGATTCACGCACGTCCAGCACCGACCACGCACTTTGTCGGGTGCGGAACGTGGAATCTGGAGGAGGTTGCGACGCTCCTGACGCTCTACGCTCCACTGTAGCGAGGCTCCGCCTCAGACCGACGAGGCATGTGAACCGTCCGCACGAAAGGGCCATTTTCGACCCAGCCCGGCCACCGATCACTGCACAACAGACACGGGAGGGCCGGACCAATAACGAAAGCGGTAGAACCGGCTTGGATGGTTTGTGAAATCGGGGTCGGTGAAGTGGAGCAATCCGTTAGTGAGCGTACACGTCTGAAGTGGGACCCAGGGGCCGGCACGCAGGTTCGTGCTTGCCTCAACCGCGATTGGGATATTTGTTGTGCCCGTGATGTCGAAACTGAATTGCCCGCCGTGGACGCCGGCGGACCGGGGCGTTGGGTTCCAGGGCAGAGCGGGAGAGCCGGCAAAGGTCGGACCCCAGCCGGTGGTTCCTGGCAGGTAATAGACGTTGAGAAAACACAGGATGGGCTCTGGCGTGGCCCACCACTGCACAGAGAAGTCGATACTGCCGGCTATCGTCGGAGGACTTCCCTCGAAAAGAATCCCACCCAGGTTGGTGCAGCCGTAGAAAGCATTGGTCCCGATGTCGGTGACGCCGCTGCCGATCGTGAGGTTGGTCAGGCTGGAGAAATAGGGAGTGCCGAAAGGGGGAACAGGAATGCTGTAGCAATTGAACGCGTAGTCGCCAATGTTGGTTACGCTGTCGGGAATGGCGATGCTCGTCAGGGTCGCGCAGTATTGGAACGCATAATCCCCGACGCTGGTTATGCCGTTAGGAATCACGACGCCGGTCATGTTGCAACCGTAAAAAGCGTCACTGTCGATGCGGATGACGGGCAGGCCATTGATTCGGCGAGGTATGGTCACAGTGTAGCTATATTGCCAGTTGGTGAAGGCAGTGATGGTGATGGCGTTATCGTTTGTTGTATAGGTGAAGTTATCGAGCGGCTGAGCTAAGACCTGAACTGCCAGGGCCGAGGTCATGCCCAGGATTCCTAAGGCTGATTCTATTGTCTTCATAGATATATCCGCCCTGTGACCGGGGAGGGCCGGCTGCGCTAGTTCTGCAAAGGGACAACGTTCTCCGCGTGCGGCAGGTTGTCCCGGTTCCAGCGTTTCATTACGTTGTCCTGCGTTTTGTCAAACAGCTCCAGGGTGCGGTGGTGTTCGGTATGGCCGTCGCAGAACACCACGTTCCAACGCCACGCGTGGCGTCGCTTCTCCCACATCAAGGCCAGCTCGCACAGACCGCCCCAATCGTCGGTCGTATAGCCCAGTTCGTAATCCACCATCCACCAAGGGGAGCACATATCTGTGGAGCCGCTGACCTCATGGCTGTAGTCTGCCACCAGGGAGTCACCAAAGGCTAACATGTCGCTGGGGCGCAGGACATCCGCGTCCCTTGTGAGGCGGATGAAAGAGGCGGGTGCGCCGTTAAGATCTGCTGGCCAAGGCGGGACAGGGGTCGGGACGGCGGGCGGTATCCCCGTCCCGCCCAGCCCAAGCTGCCCGTACTGCGGCGTGCTGAAACCGGTATTGTTGTAGCCATAGCAGCCCGGCAGCACGCACGGGAGACGCGCGTAGCTGGGGCAAACCTCGATGCTGTTCGGCTTTGGGGAGTTCCGACTGAGGTAAAGGCTGTCCCAAATGACCCGCTTTGTCTTGGTGTACGGCTCGAGCCGGACGTCCCACGTTATTTCGGCCCCTGCTGTTCCGTAGTCAAGGTTGGTCTCGTTCAGGGAACAGGGTGGGTAATACTTGAAATCGCCCACGTAACAGTTCAGCGCCACGGCGTACTGCCGGAGGTTGCTCCGGCAGACCGTGTTGTCGGCCGCAACCCTGGCCCGCCCCAAGGCCGCCAGGAGTAGCGCGGCCAGAATCGCAATGACCGCCATGACCACCAGCAACTCAATCAGGGTGAAGCCCTTGCATTTCGCCTGCAAAGCCATAGTTCCGAGCAACCCCGCGTATATCCAATTTGGGCTTCACGCATTATCACCGCGAGGGGCACTGCTCGTCAACTGTGCGTTTGGATGCACACCCCCAGGCTGGCGCAGGGCAGAATTCTTCGTTTTCTCCGTTTCCTTGGTGTACACCATTCGCATGCACCCACTTTTCAAGAAAGCTGATGAGTTGGGCCACCTTGCCATTGGCGCGGCCATAGAGGTTCAGGTTGATTATCAACTTTCAGGAAATGAAGCTGGTGAACGGCGTCGTGCGGATGATTCTGCCCGGAGCAAACCGGGAGGCCTAAGGGGTTTAGACAGAAGGAAGCGAAGGCAACGAAGGTGCTTCTCCAGTATATGTGTGGCTATATAAAAGCGAGGCAAAAGGCCGGACATAGCAGGGCGTGTGAAGAATTCTGTCCTGCGCCGAACGCTGACTCCACTCGGCGCAGCCTTTCGGCCTCCCGACCAAGCCACATGGCCCCATCTATTAGTACGCTCGGCGAAAACCTGATCTTTCAACGATACTCAATTCTCGTCATTTTCTCCAAAGCCGGCCGCAACCGCGTTGCGCGTGGGCGTTGCGGATGAAGCGGTGAGCGCCAATTTGCGCTGGGAGTCTCGGAACCTCTCGGGCAAGCTTGCGTCTATGCCACACACGACGAGAAGCACCCCTGGGGTTAGGTCGTCAATGCCAACGCGGGCCAGGTCCCACAGGTCCGGCGGGTCCGCCGGCCGGGCAGGGTAAGGGGCGGGACCCTCTAAAGGCGTCCTCAATACAGCCGACAATATAGACGACGCGCGTGGAAAGCGGAATCTCCAGAATCGGTTTGTTGCCAGGGCCCCCCGCTCCGAGGGCGGCTCGCGGTGTGGACTCATGGTTTAGCCCCTGGCGGTTTGCCGGGCTGCTGGCCTTGCTGGTCTTTGCCGCCTTTCCCGAGGTGGCAACCGGCGCGGCAACCTTCTTCCACCGGGACTTTGCTATATTCGGGTACCCCGTGGCCTATTACCATCGCCTTTGTTTCTGGCGGGGGGAGGTCCCGTTGTGGATGCCGCTGGAGTACTGCGGGGTGCCATTCCTGGCGCAGTGGAACACGATAACCCTCTACCCGTTGTCCTTGTTCTACCTGCTGTTCCCGTTGTCGTGGTCGTTAGGCGTGTTCTGCCTGGGGCATCTGTTCCTTGCAGGGCTGGGAATGTATTTTCTGGTCGAGCATTGGACGGGCAATCGCTTTGCGGCCGCCGTCGGCGGGGTCGGGTTTGCCTTCACCGCGCTGATGCTGCATTGCCTGATGTGGCCGGGCAACATAGCCGCGATGAGTTGGATGCCCTGGGTGGTGCTCACGGTCCAACGCGCCTGGGGCGAAGGCGGACGGCGGTTCCTGCCGGCCGTGTTCACGGGCGCAATGCAGATGTTTTCCGGCGCGCCGGAATTCATTCTGCTAACCTGGGCGCTCCTGGCGTGCCTGCTGGCCTTGGAGTTGCGCGCCGGCCTTAAAGCGGGTGTGCGAATGGCTGCGCGCTTTGCCCTGACCGGGGTTCTGGTTGGCGGTCTGGCGGCGGTCCAGTTGCTGCCGTTCCTGGACCTGCTGGCGCATTCTCAGCGAGACAGCGGCTTCGGCGATTCGACCTGGTCCATGCCGCTTTGGGGGTGGGCGAATTTCCTGGCGCCATTGTTCTACGCGGTCCCAGGGCCCTTCGGCCTTTACGTTCAGCCGGACCAATATTGGGTGTTCTCCTACTACCTGGGGATAGGAACATTCGTGTTCGCGCTGGCGGGCGCCCTCGAGGTGCGCCAAGCCAGGGTGCGCCTGCTGGCCGGGCTGACCTTGGTGTGCCTGGTGCTGGCCTGGGGCGACCGGGGGCGCCTTTTCGCAGGTCTGCGCTCTGTGCTGCCGGCGCTGGGCTTTATGCGCTACCCGGTCAAGTTCGTTATCCTGCCGGCTTTCACGGTACCGTTGCTTGCGGGAATGTACGTCGGGCATTGGTGCGGCGCGGTCGAGACGCGCCGTGCCCGTCGCAGGCTCATCGGGCTGGGCGGTTTGGCGGCGGCGGCCGTGGTGGGAATTGTCGCCATAGCTTTTAAGTATCCCCGGCCGTCGGCCTCCTGGCTGGTCGCTGCCGGCAGCGGCTTGAGCCGGGTCGCCCTTCTGGCCGCCCTGATCGGCCTCTTTGTGGTCCTGCGGCGGGTTTCGCGGCCCCGTCTGGCGTTATGCCTCCGCCTGGCGGTTTTGGCGTTGCTATGGCTTGATATGATGTCCGTGGGGCGCCGCCCCAATCCCACGGTGGCGCGCTCCGCCTACGAGCCCGGCCTTATCCGGCGAGAGAGCGGCATGAGTTCAATTCCAAGGCTGGGGGAGTCGCGCGCCTTTTTGAGGGGTGACACAGAGCAGCGCGTTGACACGGCGGGTCCCGAAGAGCCGCTTGGGCGGGTCCTTTATTCGCGCCTGGCCCTGTTCAAGAACTCCAACCTGCTGGATGACATCCCGCAGGTCGGCGGGTTCTATTGTGTTCTTCTGCGCGAGCCGCTTCAGGTCATCCGCCTTCTCTACTCGGCCCCCGACCCGCCGGCCGGACTGGCTGATTTCCTGGCCGTGTCACAAATCAACGCGCCGGGCAAGTCGACCCAGTGGCTGCCTCGGCCGACCCACCATCCCTGGATAACGGGAGGCCAGCGCCCGGTCTTCGCCTCCAACAGGGCCGCGGTGCGCGCGCTGGCACAACCCGACTTCGACCCGCGCGCCACGGTGTTTTTGCCCGAAGAGGCCCGTCGCGCGGTCAGTGTCACGAGCGCATCCAATCCCCAAATCGAGGTCCGGCAAGTTGAGGCGCAACGACTGCGGCTGGGAGTGAAATCGGCGGAACCGGCCCTGATCGTCATCGCTCAGAGTTATTATCACAACTGGCGGGCTTATGTGGACGGCAGACCGGCGCCACTCTTGCGCGCCAACTATGCCTTTCAAGCCTGTCAAGTGCCCGCGGGGGGGCACGACCTCGAGCTGCGTTACCAGGATTCGATGTTCTGGCTGGGGCTGGCCATTTCCGGGCTTTCCCTGGCCGCTTCGGGCGTTATCGGGTTGCGTTTCCGAAAAGCCGCGCCGCAGGGCGGTTGAATGGACCCAAAAGGGAGGATTAGGAAATCTCCGGGTCAGGAGCGGCTGCCCGGAAAAGTGAAATCCACTCCAGCTCCGCCGACGGCGGTTTCCCCTTGACAAGTTTGGCCAAAGAGCTAGAAGCGGTCCCAAGATGAAAGCGCATCCCTGTTCCTTGTTTTCAAAGGGCGGCCGGCATTTGGCCGGCCTGTCTGCGAGTGCCCTTGCCTCGGGTGCAACGGCGCGTCTCGGCCGCCGCGAGTTCCTGAGACGTGCCGCCCTGGCCTGCGGGGCGTTGGCCGCGCCCCAGGTCGTCCCCGGCTCCGCCTTGGGCCTGGGCGGCGCCGTGGCGCCGAGCGAGCGCATCGTCATGGGCGGCATCGGCATCGGGGGGCGCGGCGGCTACGATCTGCCGATACTGCTCCAATACCCGGAGGTGCAATTCGTCGCCGTCTGCGAGGTGCAAAAGGCGCGCCGTGACGCTGCCAAAGAAACGGTGGACGGCAAATATGGAAACCACGACTGCGCCGTTCACCGGGACCTGCGGGAGTTGCTCGCCGCACACACGGACCTTGAGGCGGTCCTCATCGCGACCGGCGACCGCTGGCACACGCCGGCCTCGTTGATGGCGATGAAGGCAGGCAAGGATGTGTTTTGCGAGAAGCCTTGCACCATGACGGTCGCCGAGGGCCAGGCCCTGGTGGAAACCGCCCGGCGCCAGGGGCGCGTCTTCCAGGCCGGCATGCAGCGGCTCAGCGAGGCGAATTTCGTCTTTTGCGACGAACTGGCCCGGTCCGGGCGCTTGGGGCAGATACAAACCGTTCGAGCCCACATCCTTCCGTGGAAGATGAGCACCGAGCGGCTCCCGGGGCAACCGGAGCCGGACCGGGACACGCTGGATTGGGACCTCTGGCTGGGGCCGGCGCCCTGGCGGCCCTACAACGCGGGCTACCTCGGAGGTTGCGGGGCGTGGTTGGATTACTACGACTTCGGCACGGGCGTCGCCGGTTGGGGCAGCCACACCATCTGCCAGTGCCAGTCCGCCTTGGGGCTGAAACTGACCTCCGCCCTCGAATACGAGTATCCCAACAATGACAATGCCGAGGGCTACACGGCCAAATACGCCAACGGCGTGAAGTTGGTTCTGTCCGCCGGCGGCTGGCGCGGCACTTGCGGAGTGCGCTATGAAGGAACCGAGGGCTGGGTTTCCGTCGCCGATGGCTATCAAAAGCCCGAGGTCTCCTCCGCTGCCCTGCTGGCGGATTTCGACAGGGTGGTCCGCGATTACCAGGCCCGGACGCAACGGCCGATGCACCACATCGGCGACTTCCTCGATTCGGTCCGCCGCCGGCGCCCGTGTGTCGCCAGCGAGGTCGTGGCCCACCGGACCATGACGACCAATCATGTCATCAACCTGTCCATGCTTCTCAAACGCAACCTCAGGTGGGACCCGGACAAAGAGCAGTGCCTCAACGATGCGGAGGCCAATCGCATGTTGTCGCGCGCCCTTCGCGCCCCCTGGCACCTCTAAGAAGGCGCCCGAAAAACGCGCCGGAATGTTCGGACCCGTTTTACGCAACCCGCCCAAGCCCTGGAAAACCTATGAAATCCGAAATCCGACCCGCTGCGACGGCGCGACAGCGCGGCGAGAGGCCGAAGGCCGAAAAAAACCCGAGGTCCGAAACCCGAGACCCTGCGCGGCCGCACCCGGGGTCGTTACCGCTCCTGGCGGCGCTGCTTTTCATGGCGGCGGCCGCCTCCTTAGCCCAGAGCGGGGCGGCCAGTTCCCAGGCGCAGGAGCAGCTTCTGGCCACGCTCGCCTCGAACGCGCCCCTGGCTGAGAAATGGGTGGCGGCCCGCCAACTGGCCCGGGTTGGCACTCGTGAGGCCGTGCCCAAGCTCGCCGCCTTGCTGCCCGAGGACCAACTCACTGATTTGGCTCGTTACGCCCTCGAGGCGATCCCCGACGCGGCCGTGGATGATGCGTTGCGCGAGGCGCTGGGCAAACTGGACGGACGCGCGCTTGCCGGCGTCATCACCAGCCTCGGCGCGCGGCGCGACGCCCTGGCCGTCGAGCCCCTGGGCAAGCTGCTGACTCGTCCGAACCTGACAGTGGTTTCGGCCGCCGCTGCAGCCCTCGGCAGCATCGGGACCATGCCTGCCGCCAAGGCCCTCGAGGCTGTGTTGCCCAACATGCAGCCGAGTCTCAGGCCCGCGGTCTGCTCCTCGATCGTCCAGTGCGCCGATGCGCTGCGGGTCCACGGCAGCCGCGCTGAGGCCGTCGGGATTTACAACTGGGTTAGGGCCTCCAAGGCCCCGCCGCTGTTCCACGCCGCCGCCATTCGCGGCCTTATCCTGGCGGGTGAGAGCGGCGCTTTGGAACTCCTGGCCCGGGAACTCCATGCCGAAGACACGGCCATCCTTGGACCCGTTCAGCGGGACCTGCCCGGCGCGGAGGTGACCGAAGTCCTCGCCGCCGAGTTGGCCAAACTCCCCGCGCAACGGCAGGTCTTGGTGGTCCAGGCGCTCAGCATGAGGGGTGACGCCGCGGCCATCCGGGCGTTGACCAATGCCGCCCGAGCCGGCGAGAAGTCCGTCCGGCTCGAGGCCATCCGCGGGATGGCTGCCAACCCCGCGTTCGCGCCCGTCCTGTGCGAGTTGGCGGGGGATGCCGAGGGGGCGCTGGCCAAAGCGGCCCAGGAAAGTCTGGGCAGTCTTGCCGGGCCCGAGGCCGATGCGGCTGTGCTGGCTATGCTCGCCAGCAGCGAGACCAGCCGCCGATTGGCCGCCCTCGATGTGGCGAGCCGCCGCGGCCTCCGCGCCGCGATGCCGGCGGTGCTGCAACTGGCGCGCGCGCCAGACGCCCCACTCCGAATTGCCGCGCTCAATGCGGCCGCCCAACTGGCAGGCGAGGCCGACCTGCCGGCATTGCTCGCCCTGTTGTCGAACCCCGGCGACGCTGCCGACCCCTTCGCGGCCGAACGCGCCGGCGCCGAACGCGCGCTGGCCGCTGTCTGCGGCCGGGCCGGCCAGGCCGAGGCCTGCGCGGAAAAGCTGGCGGGCCAGTTGGCCGGGGCGCCGCTCGCCAGCCGGGGCGCGCTGTTGCGCGTCATCGGCGCTGTCGGCGGCGGCGGTCCCAAGGTCCTGCGCGCGGTCCTGGACAGCGCCTTGAATGACCCGAACCGCGAGGTCGCCATCGAGGCCGTCCGCGCGCTTTCCCAATGGCGAAACGTGGAAGCGGCGAAGGACCTGCTCGAACTGGCCAAGTCCCTGCCCAACCCGGGCGATAGGCGGCTCTGTCTTCGCGGCTACATCAATCTGGCCGGGAACGAGGAGGTGTCCGCGCCGCAGCGTCTGGCGATGTGCCGCGAGGCCTCGGCCCTGGTTGCGGGCACTGAGGAAAAGAGGCTCTTGCTAAGCCGCTTGGCCGGCGTTCCCGCGCCGGAGTCGCTGGCGCTGATACTGCCCGCCCTGGACGATGCGGCCACCCGCCCGGAGGCCGCCGCCGCCGTCCAGGCCGTGGCGGGCGCTCTGCTCGAGGGTCCCCACGCTGCCGCCAACGCGCCGGCCGTGATCGACCCGCTCTATCAGGCCGCGCGCGCGGGCGCCTCGCCCGAACTCACCAGCCGGGCGCAGGCCATGCTCAAAAAGGCATTCCAGGCCCAGGGTCCCACGGGCGCGGGCCCCGGTCCCGTGAAGTTCGTCATGCACCGTATCGGCAACTTCCGCAGCGAGGCCCTTTGTGTGGCCGACTTCAATGGCGATGGCAAGCTGGACGTGGCCGCCGGGGAGTACCTCTACCTGGCCCCGGATTGGAAACCGGTGAAGATTCGCACGCTCAAGGGCAGCGTGGATGGCCAGGGCAAGGGCTATCGCTGGGATTTTGCAAATTTGCCGATCGAGGTCGCCGGCTCCGGAAGGCCGGACCTGGTGAGCGTCGATTGGTTCGACAAACATGCCGTCTGGTTCCGCAACACCGGCATCGCCAACGGCGAGTGGCCCGAGAGTCTCATCGAGACCAATGGCAACTACGAGACCGCCGATTTGCACGACGTTCTTGGCGACGGCAAGAGCATGGCGGTGGTGCCGGCGGTGGCCCAGACGGTCTGGTACGAAGTGGTCAAAGGCGCGGACGGGCAGGGCGGCTTCGCCAAGCACGTCGTTTCGGAAAAGCCCATGACCTGGGGTGTAGGCGTCGGTGACCTCAACGGCGACGGCCGCCCTGACTTCATCCGGCCTGACGCCTGGTTCGAGGCCCCGGCTGACCCGCGCAACGGCAAGTGGCTCGAGCATCCCCTGGCGCTCGGCGGCCTGGATGGCAAAGTGGACCACACCCCGCAGATTCTCGTCTATGACGTCAACGGCGATGGTCTCAACGACATCATCACCTCCTCCGCCCACGGGTATGGCATTTTCTGGTACGAACAGGTCCGTCACGGGACCGAAATCACTTTCAAACAACACCTCATCGACCAGTCCTGGTCGCAGGCCCACAGCCTCGTGCTGGCCGACCTCGACGGCTGCGGCGTGCCCGAACTGGTTACCGGCAAACGGTTCATGGCCCATAACGGAGGCGACCCCGATGAGGGCGGAACCCTCGGGGTCTATTACTATAAGCTCAGCCGCCGGCCCTTGCCGGTTTGGACCAAACACGTCATTTCTTACGGCGAAGGCATCGGCTCGGGCGTCAACCTCTGCGCGGCGGACCTCGACGGCGACGGAGACCTGGACGTCATCGTGACCGGCAAGTGGGGCGGCCCCGTCTGGTTCGAGAACCAGCGAATTGTCAAGACCGCCGCCGCCAACCCGGCCAGCGCCGGCGAACCCAAACCCTTGGCGTTCTTCCCGTTCTGCATCGATTGGCACGATGCCAAAAAGCGCTCGTTCCAGGAACAGGCCGTCATGCTCAAAGAACTGGGCTATGAGGGCGTTGGCCATATCTGGCTGGACGGCGTGGCCGAGCGCCTCAAGACGCTCGACGAGGCCGGGTTGCGCCTGTTCCAGATCACTATGACGGTCGACGTCGCCCCCGGCAAGAGGGCCTACGACGCCCGGTTCAAAGACGTTCTGGCCCTGGTCAAAGGGCGCCACGTGCAATTTGACCTGCTGCTCGGCGGCGCGACCCCCTCGGATTCATCGGTGGACCCGCGCGCCGTGGACATCCTGCGCGAGATGTCGGACCTGGCCCTGGACTCCGGCGCCGACCTCCTGCTCTACCCGCATGTCGGGAACTGGGTCGAGCGCATCCAGGACTCGGTGCGCGTCGCCGACAAAGTCGCCCGCCCGAACGTCGGCGTCATGTTCAACCTCTGCCACTGGTTGCGGGTGGACAAGCAGCGCGACTACAAGCCGCTCTTGCTCGAGGCCATGCCGCGGCTCCGGGCCGTCTCGATCAACGGCGCCGACGAGTTCGACGCAGGCCCCGGCTGGGACCATTATATCCAGCCCCTGGACAAGGGTTCGTTCGACGTGGCCGGCCTGCTCAAGACCCTCAAGGAGATTGGCTACAAGGGTCCCGTCGGTCTCCAGTGCTACGGCATCGGCGGCGATGCCCGCGACCACTTGGCCCGCTCCATCGCCGCCTGGCGCACCATGCGCGCCGGCCTCGGCCCGTAAGACCCTCTTGCCAGGAACAGCGCGGCCGGGGCGCAATTCTGCTCCTTAGTTGCGCTTCTGCAAGGTGCGGAGGTCGACACTCGGCGCCCGGCTATAGACCGGGGTGCGGACCACCAGGGCGTCGAAGCCCAGGAAATAGCCGGCGGACTTCGGGGACTTGCCGGCGCATTCAAAGCGCAACGTGTGGGTCCCGGCGGCGAGCTGATGGGCTCCCCACTTGTGCTCGGCCGGCGTGACGTTCGGGTCATAAAGGTCCTGCTGGGCGATCTGCTCGCCGTCGAGCTTCACCCGGTAGATTCCGTAGTCCCAGGAGTGGACCATCTTGCCCAGGAGCTGGAGCGACCCGGCTTTTTCAGTTTGGAAGGACACCTCGACCCAGCCCTGGTCGTTGGCGGGTTTGAACCAAAGCTGCTTGTCGTCCGTCACCCCGCCCACCGCCTGCACCTCGATGGGGTGGTCGGAATGCAGCGCCTTAGCCACGGCCTCGTGGCCCTTGAGCAGGACGTGGTCGCGGAAGGGCAAACGCTCCGGACCGGGCGGCAACGCGGGCCACGGCTTGTGCGGCTCGACCTGGTACCAAAAGGCCACGCTGGACATCAGGTCATCGCGTTCGATAAAGCCGTCGCTCGTGCCGTCCGGAAAAGTCTGCGAGCCTTTGTGCTCGATCTCCGCGCGCAGCGACTTCCCGAACACGATTGGGTCGGGGATGTGGAACCGGTAGGCCGTGCCGCGGTCTCCCGTGTCGTAGCCTTCCCACAGCGGCGTGCCGTAGAACGGGCCGAACTGCTCCCGGAACCCCCAGCCGTCGCAAAAATAGTCCTCCGTGCCGGTCCCTCGAAGACTCGGCTCCTTCTCGCCGTCGATGAAAAAGAAATCGTCGCCTTCGCCGTACCAGCCCGGGGAGACCATGCAGACGCTTTGGACCGTTCCGACATAATGGCCGCGGCCCTCGATCTCAGCCAGCAGGTAGTTGCGCCCCATGACACACGGAAACTCCTGCCGGTACATCGCATGAAAGTAGGCGGCATCCTCGGCCAGCGACGGGTGTTTCTGCCAGTCGATGTAATAATAAAGGCAGTCGCACCGCTTGTCGCTCTCGTTTGTGACTGTGATGCGGGCGTGCTTGCGGAAGGGCATCGGCCAGTAACAGTTGCGTCCGCGTCCGTCGGAAGAGACCCGAATCGGGAGCGACGTGAAAGGCTTGTCGACGCCGTGGCCCATGCCGAAGAAGTCGCCCACCGGGCACTCGACGCTGGGGTGCTCTTCGCCGTCCCAGTACATTCTCAAGGTGAGCATCCTCGGGTAGTAGGGGTCGCTGTGGGCTATCGTGAACCAGATGTGGACGATTTGGCCCGGGCCGTCCAGCTCCGCCAGCGTCAAGGTTCCGCCGGGGGCGATTGGGCGCGAATCGGCGTTGCCGTTCCTCCAATCCGGGTCCGAGGAGGAGGCGCGCATCGTCTGGAAGTTCTTGAGTCGTTCGAGGCCATCCAGCGGGTTGCCGGGGGCCAATTGCGCCAGCGCCGCCGAGGCGGACAAGGCCAGCGTCGAGAGCAGAGCCATTCGTATCGAGTTCATAGGCAGGGTCGCATAGTCAGATTCAAGCCGCGTTCACGAGCACATCGGGAAACGTTCAACCCCCTTGTTATAGCCCCCCAAGGGATTCTCGTTCAAGTCAGAAGCGAAGCAACTGTTGAGGCGGGGCGCAGGTGTGTGCCGGCCTGGGCACTGCCCCGCCATCGATTGCTTGTCAACCCGCGCCCCCTCTCGCTACACTGTCGCGCTAAGAGAAAAACATAGCAGATAAGGATCGCCTTTTTATGCCTGCAAATGTGCCCACGACCCGGCGCGCGTTTTTGGCGCGGACCGCCGCCGCCCTCACAACCGCTCCCCTGTTCCTGGGCGCCCGCGCCTTTGGGGCCAATGACCGCATCGTCATGGGGTGCATCGGCCTGGGCGGCCAGGGACGCGGCGATATGGGCGCGTTCCTCAGCTTCAAAGAGGTGCAAGTCGTCGCCGTCTGCGACGTGGTGGCCGAACACCGGCAATTGGGCAAGGACCTGGTGGATCGGGCTTATCACAATAACGACTGCAAGTCCTGCAACTATTTCCAGGAAGTGCTGGCCCGCCCTGAAATCGATGCGGTCCTCATTGCCACTCCCGACCATTGGCACGCCCTTGTGAGCATCGAGGCCCTCAAGCAGGGAAAGGATGTCTATTGTGAGAAGCCCGAATCGCTCACCGTGCGCCAGGGCCGGGCCATGACCGAGGCCGCCCGCCGCTACGGACGCGTCTTTTCCGGAGGCAGCCAGCGCGTCTGGGAGGACTACAATTGGTTTCATCGAATGGTGCGCGGCGGCGCCATCGGCGAGGTCCGCGAGGCCTGGGTCAATGTGGGCGAACCCTCGGGTCCCTGCTACTTGCCGCCGGCGCCCACTCCTCCGGGCGTGGACTGGGACCTCTGGCTCGGCCCCGCCCCCTGGCGCCCTTTCCACCCCACTCTAATCACCGGCGGTTTCCGGCCCTTCCGCGATTATTCGGGCGGCGGAATGACTGACTGGGGCTGCCACACCTTCGGCGGCGCGCTCTTTGCCTGCAACCTGCACCGGACCGGCCCCGTCGAAATCATCCCGCCCGACGGCAAAGAGCACCCGCAACTGACCTACCTTTTCGCCAACGGCGTTCGCATTTACCATGGGGGCGGTTGGGGCGGGCTGCTTTCCTTCCGAGGCGCCCAGGGCGAACTCCCGGCACGCAGCCCCAACGCCCCCGAACGCCCCTTGCCCGACATCCAAATCGCCAATTACAAAGGGCACGGTGGAATATTCGGCGACTTCCTCCACTGCGTCCGGACCCGCCAACGCCCCTTCCGCGACATCGAACTGGGCCACCGCACCGCCTCCCTCTGCCACCTTGGCAACATCGCCTACTGGCTCAACCGCCGCATTCGCTGGGACCCGGCCAAGGAGCAAATCCTCAACGACCCCGAGGCCAGCCGCTGGCTGGATCGGCCAATGCGCGAACCTTGGACCCTCGCCTGAAACGAAGGTTTTAAGATTGAGATTAGGAGTAAGATTAGGAGCAGGAGTAAGATTAAGTTTAAGATTAGGTTGTCATGAGAGTTGCACCATTGTTCCTCGTTGGCCTTGCCCTGGCAGTTTCCGCCACCACCTCGGCGGCGCCGGCGGACCCGCTCGACCGGCTCGACCAGGCTCTCAAGGCAGTCCCCGCCTTCGAGTATGGAAAAGACGCCGGCCCGTTGGGCGTGGTCGAGCAGGTTGTGGTTCAGGCCGCCAAAGACCCCGCCCTGCGCCTGGAGGTCGAAGCCCGCCTGCTCGAACTGCTCCGCAAGCCGGCCACTCGCGACGCGAAGGAATTCCTCTGCCGCCAACTCTTTACCATCGGCACAGCCAGGTCGGCGCCGAGCCTTGAACCCCTGCTCACCGACCCCGGGTTGTCCCATATCGCGCGCTTTGCCCTTGGCCGCAACGAGGACCCCGCCGCGGGCGACGCCCTGTATCGGGCCCTGGGCAAGACCTCCGGCAACCTCCAAGCCGGCATCATCAACTCCCTGGGCGACCGGCGCTACGAGAAGGCTGTGCCGGACCTGCAAGGACTCCTCGAGGCCCCTGAGCCTGTGGCCGCCGAAGCCGCGGCCACGGCCCTTGGGAAAATCGGCGGTCCCAATGCCGTGACTGCCCTCGAGGCCGCGCGCGGCAAAGCCACCCCCAATCTCGCCCGGCGAATCGATGAGGCCCTGCTCCTGGCAGCCGGCCGTTTCCTGGCCGACGGCCAAAAAGAGGCAGCCACCCGCATCTACGAATCTTTCTACGCCCCGAGCCAGCCCAGGAACCTTCGTATCGCCGGGTTGCGCGGGCTCCTTGCCGCGGGCGGCAGCCAAGCTGTGCCTGCCCTGGTGGAATCCATCCGAAGCGCGGAACCCCCCTTGCGCTCGGCGGCGATTGGGCTTTCAGGGACCGCCGGCGGAGAGGCAACGACCCGGGCCCTGGCGGATTTGCTGCCGGCCCTGCCGCCGGAGGCGCAGGAACTCCTGCTCGGCGCCCTGGCTGCCCGCAACGACCCCGCCGCCCTTTCCGCCGTGCAGGCATTGGCAGTGAACTCGAGCGGGCCGGTGCGCGCTGCCGCTTACGAGGCCCTGGGCGCGGTCGGGGACGCCTCGGTTGTCGGGATGCTGGTGGGCGCCGCCGCTGCCGGCGCCGGGCCTGAACAACAGGCCGCCCGAGGCAGCTTGCTCCAAATCGGGCGCGGCGATGTCACCCGGGCCCTCGTTCAACAAGCTCTTGTTTCTGCCGAGCCGAACCGGCAGATCGAGGCCATCCGGGCCATTGCCGGCAGGCGCGCCACGGGGGCCGTCGGTGAGTTGCTGCGCCTTGCGTCAGGGGCTGCCGGCCCCGTTTGCCGGGAGGCGATTAAGGCCCTGGGCGTCCTGGTCGACCAAACCACCCTCGGCTGCCTGGTGGGACTGACCCTCAATTTGCGGGAAGCCGACGACCTGCTGGAAGTCGAGCAGGCGGCGGGCGCCGCTTTTCAACGGGTGCCCGACCCTGAGAAACAGGCCGCTCCCGTGTTGGCGTTGTGCCGGACTGCGCCGGCCGGGGCCCAACCCGTCCTCCTGCGCTTGTTGAGCCGTACCGGAACACCCGGCGCGCTTGCCGCCGTTCGGGCCGCCCTCGGGGAGCAAGACGCCGTGGTTCGCGAAGGCGCATTGCGCGCCCTGGCCGATTGGCCCGATGCCGCCCCTGCGGAGGACCTCCTGGCGCAAGTCCGCGCCGCCACCAACGCCGCCAGCAAGGTGGTGGCCCTGCGCGGCTTTGTCCGCATGGCGGGGCTGTCCAAGGACCCTGCCGCCATGTATGCCCGCGCCATGGAACTGGCCGAGCGCCCCGAGGACAAGAAACTGGTCCTGGGCAGCCTCGGGGCTGCCGAACCGCTGGCCGCCATTAAACTGGTCGAGCCCTGCCTGAAGAACGACCAACTCCGCGCCGAGGCCGCCCTGGCGGCCATCCAGATAGCCGACCGGCTGCGGCAACAGGACGCCGTGCGCGCCAAGGCCATTGCCAAAGAGGCCCTGGCCGTCGCCAGCGATGCGGCCCTTCGCCAGAAGGGCCAGGAGGTCATCAACCAGATCGAGCAGTTCGAAGGTTACATCCTCGACTGGGTCGCCTGCGGACCCTACCAGGAAAAGGACAAGGACGCTCACGCCCTGTTCGATCTCGTGTTGCCCCCCGAAGGCCCGGACGCCGCCAACGTGAAATGGACCCGCTTGGCCAAGGGCCTGGGGACCTGGGATGTCAACCTCGCCGAGGCGCTGGGCGGGGGAGATGACGTCGTGGCTTATGCCCGCACCCGTGTCTGGTCGCCGCGCCAACAGCCGGCGCAGTTCGAGTTCGGCAGCGACGACGGCATCAAGGCCTGGTTGAACGATACTGTCATCCACGCCAACAACGTCGAACGCGGCATTGCGCCCCGCCAGGACATCGCCAAGGCAAACCTCAAAGAAGGCTGGAATGTCCTGGTCCTCAAAATAACCAACCGCTCCGGCGGCTGGGGCTTTTGCTGCCGCATCCGCCAGCCCGAGGGCGCCGCTTTGGAGGGGCTCAAGACTGAAGCTCAGTAAGCGAGCGGCGCAGCCCAGGATATGTCTGAACCCTTGAAGCTGGAGAAGTATTCGTTTGGAGTCGGGGACCGTTTCGGGCGCCAGGCCCGGGCGCAACTGCGGGCCTTCATTCAGGCCGCAGAACACGGCCTCGAAATCATCCCCGTCTGGAACAAGTCCAGCCGCGAGCACGTCATTATCGGCTCGCAACCGGCTAGCGCGCGCGCGGCGGCCGTTGCCGCCGTCAAGGCCCTGGGGTGGCAGAAGCCGTTCCACGTAGATGCCGACCATGTCCGGCTGGAAACCGTGGACCGGTTCGTGCCGCACTCGGATTTCTTTACGCTTGACGTGGCCGAGACCATCGGCAAGCCGGCGGCGCCGGAGGCGCTCAGGGCGTTCGTCGAGCGGCATCCCGAACTGGTTGGCAGGCTGGCCATTCCAGGCATCCAAGAGCCGTTTCAAACCACGCGCGCCGACATCGAGCACATCGCCGGCAACTACCTGCTGGCGGTCCAGGAGGCCGCCCGGCTTTACCGCCACATCCTTGAGGCAAAGGGCGGGGGCGGATTCGTCACCGAAGTGTCAATGGATGAAACCGACAGCCCGCAAACACCCCCCGAGCTGCTGGTCATCCTGGCCGCCCTGGCCGATGAGGCCGTCCCCTTGCAGACCATCGCCCCCAAGTTCACCGGACGCTTCAACAAAGGCGTCGATTACGTCGGCGACATTGCCCGGTTCGAGAGGGAGTTCAACCAGGACTTGGCGGTCATAGCGTTCGCCGTCAGCCGGTACGGCCTGCCGCCCGCTCTCAAGCTCAGCGTCCACTCCGGGAGCGACAAGTTTTCCATCTACGGCCCCATCCGCCGGGGCCTGGGGCGGTTCCGGGCCGGCCTTCATCTCAAGACCGCGGGCACTACCTGGCTGGAAGAGGTCGTCGGGCTCGCTGAGGCCGGCGGAAGCGGCTTGGCGCTGGCCAAAGAGATTTACGCCGGGGCCCTCGGCCACATCGACGAGCTGTGCGCGCCATACGCGGCCGTGATCGACATTGAACGCGGGCGGCTGCCTTCCTGCGCGGCGGTCAATGGTTGGAATGCCGAGCAGTTTGTCTCCGCGCTGCGCCACGACCCGAAAAGCAGGGCCTACAACCCGCACCTGCGCCAACTCTTGCATGTGGGCTACAAGGTCGCCGCGCAGATGGGCGCCCGTTACCTGGATGCCCTCTCAGAGCACGAGCCTTCGGTTGCCAGGAATGTCGCCGCAAACCTCTTCGACCGCCATATCAAGCCGCTCTTCCTCTAACCGCTCAGTCCACAAACGCCAAATCCATGTCGGCGGTGTAATAGACGATGCGCCCGCAGTTGCTGCACGTCACGATCCCTTTCTCCGCCTGGCACTCGACCAGCAGTTGCGGGGGCAAGCGCATGTGGCATCCGCCGCAAACGCCGTGCTCGACGCCCACGACCACTTTCTCGCCCTTGCTGAGGACCAGGCGCTCGTAACGCGAGCGGGCGTTTTCTCCCACCGCGGCCGCCAGTTCCCGGCGGTTGGCTTGAAGGCCGGCCAGCTCCTCTTTGAGGCGCTGTTCCCGGGCGGCAAGTTGCGCCAGTTGCTCGGCCACCAGCTTGCGCATTTCTGCCGCCTCCTGTGTGGCCCGGAGGATTTCCTTCTGTGTCGCCTCGCCCTGTTCCATCAACGCAATCTCCTCATCCTCGATCTTGAATATAGCCGCTTTGCAGGTCTCGATTTCCAGGGCCAGCGCGCGATACTCTTCGTTTCTCCGGGTCTGAAACTGCTGCAGGCTGTACTTGGCGATGAGCCCCTTTTTGGCCTTGACCTCCAGTTCCAGGCTGTCGCGCGAGGTCTCAATCTGCCGCAACTGCCCCTTGGCCTGGTCCAACCCCGCTTGCGCCGCAGCAGCCTTGGCGCGCAGCATCTGCTGCGCCGGCTCGATGTTGACCAACTCCCCCTGGACGCGCCGGATTCGGTGGTCGCGCTCCTGGAGGATTAGCAATTTCTCGACGGTTTGAATCATGTGCGTAAATCCATCACCCGCCTCTAGAGTATCTGCCCGGCTCCCGGAAGTCAATCGGCCCTTGGAAGCGTCGTGCAGTGATTTTTTTCGCTTGCACGGAGCGATGGGAGGCACAAGATGCTTGCAGATGCGAGGCGCACTTTCAGCGGTGGGAAGCGCCGTTCTGGACTGGTACTGGCAACAGGGGGTCCAGCGCGCCGGTGAATACGATTTGAGCGGCGCCTGGCTCGACCAGCTCTACCAGGTTCGGGACGCGGCCCGGGCGGTCCAAGAGGCATCCGCCTCCGGGCGGCCATGCATGGCCCTGTGGGGACCTTCTCAGAGCGGAAAGTCCACCCTCCTGTCCCGCTACCTGGATGCCCCGGCCCGCGCCGACGCCGTCTCCGCCCTCCAATGGGCCGGCGACGCACCCGTGGCCTTCGTGGGGCGCCCCGACAAACCCGGCTGCGTTCACCTCAATCCCTACAACCAGCAGCGCGATGCCTCGGGCTGCGTCACTCGCTTTGTCCTCCGCCGGGAAATCCCCGACCCCCGCCACCCGGTCGAAGTCAGGCTCGCCTCCGAAGAGCAAGTGCTCCATGCGCTGGCGGCCGGTTACCTGATGGAATGTGACACCCGCTCCGCCGAGGCGCGGGAGACCTTTCACGAGGCCGCCGGCCTGGACCGCCGGCTGGCCGAATTGAAGACCCGGTTTGGCGCCCAGGGCCTTCCCCATCGCCCGGCCCGCGAGCGCCTTCAGACTGTCCTGAACGTGCTCGACGACCTCATCGCCGCCGACTGGCCGCGCTATCGCAACCTCCGGCCCGATTGGAAGAGCCTGCGCCCGCGCCTGGCATCGGACTCGCTCCTGCGCAGTGGCGCGCGCGGGGACGCGGCCAGTGACGCCGGCGCCCTGGCGGACTTTGCAGCGTGGCTTTTCTGGGACGGCCAGCCGGACCTCACGGCCCTGTGGCAGAGGCTGCTCGAGCAACGCGCCAAAATCCTCCGCCTGGCGGCAGAACGCCCGATTCTCTGTTCTTATGAGACGGCTCGGCTCTTTCTGGATATTGACGCCTACAGAAAACTGGAGAGCGAGCGCCCTGGGGCCTCACCCCTGGAGACTTGCGCCTTGGGCTTTCTGGCGGCGGAACGCGCGTTTTGCATCGGCGCCGGTTTGCCCAATCCGTTGTTTGCGGACACCCAGGACTTTGGCCTCTGGCAAGGATTGGTCTGGGAAATGACACTGCCGGTCAACGCGGCGTTGCTGCCCGAGAATTCGCCGGCGGCGCGGCTCCTGGAGGCGGCCGACCTGCTGGATTTCCCCGGCGTCGCCCTGACCTATCCCGGGGGCGCGCGCCAGAGGCCGGACCAGATGTCCCCGGCGCAGTTGCTGACCCAGGTCTTGAAACGCGGCAAGACGGCCAGCATCGTGGTCAGCCGATCGCGCAGACTGGGGATCGACGGGTTTTCGATTCTGAACCGGGTCCTGGCGGCGCCGGCGCAGCCGAGCCAATTGCTGGCCGGCATCCGGGCCTGGGTGCGCGCCTTGGGCCAGCCCTGGCCGCCGCCGCCGGCCACCCTGCCCATCAACCTGGTGCTGACCTTCGCAGCGCGCCTGGTCAACGGCGTCGTCGACAGCCTCGAACTCCAGCGTCCCTCCGCCGATTTCTCACCGGTGTTCGAGTTTCTCAACAAGCTGGGCGACCTGGCCAACCCGCAATGGGTGCAGTTCTTTACCACGACCTATCCGCGGTTCGACGAAGGCTGCATCCGCGGCCCCGGCGCTCGACTCGACCAGGCGGCGCGACTCATTGCCGGCAGCGAAGATTTCCGCCGCCACCTGGGCGGTTGCATGGAATCGCTCCTGGCCATGATTCGGGGCGGCGGGGCCGAGGGGGACGGCGGCAACGATTATTTTGTGGATGCCCTTGCCGCGCAGGCCCGGCGGTCGCGTGTGCCGGCACTGGTCGCGGCTCGAGCGCAGGAACTGGCAGGGCAATTTCAAGCGCTCCTGGCGGAGGCCCTGCCGCCCGAAGCAGCCGGCGACTCCAAGCGCATCCAGGAATTGGAGGCCTGGGCGCGGGCAATCGAGGCGGCTATCGACCGCGCCCGCCAGCAACAGCCGCAAGCCGACGGGGCGGCCCAGGTAAGCCAGCGGCTGCGCAGCTTGCTCAACGTGGATTCGGAATCGTTGGAACCGATCCCGCTGGGCAACCAAAACCCCGACTGGCGCGGCTACCTCGAGCGGCAGCTCTTGCGCTGGCGCGAGCTGGCCAAGGGCCGCGATGGCGACTGGGCCGGCCTGGGCCTCAAGGACGCCGCCGCCGCCAGCCGCCACCTGGGCTACCTGGCGGACTACGCGCTCCTGCGCGGCAACCTGCACGGTTGGTTGCGCGAAAACCTCGGCCATCTGAACGACCATCTCCAGGCAACCCAAGCCCGCCGCCTCCTGGCGGTGCGCCTGGGCGAACTCATCTGCTTCGGCGTGGACGGACGCCCGCCGCATCGCAACTTCGATCCGGGCAATGACACCCAGGCCAATGTCCTGGCCGCCACCATCCAGCCCCGTCTGCGCGGCTATGCCGAGCGCGAACACCACGAGGCCCAAGAGCGAAACGACCGCCACTCGCCGCATTACCTGGGATTCCTCGCCCTGTTCCTGAGGCACCTCCAGACCGTCAAAGCAGCCCCCGCAACCGCCCGCAAACCCCAGCCCGGCGACAACGAACTGGCCCGTTTGGCAAGTCAGGAGTGTGAACTGTGAAGTATGAAGTATGAATTGAGCCGTCCCGGGCAGCCTATTTTGGAGTGCGGTGGCAAGCGCCTGCTCCTTACACGGGTCCTCGCGCGGATCGGTGCAAGCTCCGCTAGGAGCGACATATTTATAGCGCGGCGGCCGTCCGGGGCTGTCAAGCTCCGTAGGAGCGGCATGGCTCGATTGCAAGCCGTTCGCCGCAGGCCCGCCAAAGCCCCCCATGCCGCTCCTACGGAGCTTGAAGGGGGTTTGTACGGCTGGCTT
>Ga0181524_10000736_pt1 | contig 39374 bp, 38 predicted proteins | sample PEATcosm2014_Bin_34_FD_119761 | JGI IMG/M metagenome (GOLD analysis project Ga0181524, IMG submission 119761) | Peatland microbial communities from MTU Mesocosm Facility, Houghton, MI, USA - PEATcosm2014_Bin05_60_metaG | ecosystem: Environmental > Terrestrial > Soil > Wetlands > Peat | place... | reverse complement strand
AGAAGTAAGTTGTGATAGTGCCGTTCGGATCGTAGCTGTTTGAGGCATTAAATTGGACAAAGGTGCCTGTCTCGACAGTTCTTGCTGATTCGGTAAACTGAGCAACAGGCGAAGAAAGCGCAGGATTTACAGTAACCATCGCAATGTTGGACCTTGCTGTAGGATCGACATTGTCGGTCAAAGTAACATAGACGTCGTAATAACCGGAAGAAGAAGCAGTAAAAGTCCATGTAGTACCAGTGCCATCTGAGACAGGAGAACCGTCGATATACCACTGGTATGAGCAAAGAGACGTTTCGCCCGAAATAGTTGAATTGAACAATTGCGACTGACCAACTTCCAAAACAACAGAAGAAGGCGATATCAAGACAGAAAGCGCGGAGTTGACGGTAACAAGAACGGGGTCAGATTGAACTCGCGCGTGCGCGCTGTCGGTTACAACAACATAAACTGTATATGAGCCTGCCCCGGTTGGTGAGAAAGTCCACACTTCGTTAGTAGCACCAGAAACGGGGACACCCTCAAGATACCACTGGTAGGAGTAAGGGGACTTGCCCCCAGTAACATTGGACGTGAATAGTTGTGCCTGACCAACATCTATAACAGCTTGTGACGGCGAGATAGATACAGAAAGATTAGCGGCCGCGACAGGGGAGAGTAAACAACAAACCGTGAAAAGTGTGAGCACCAAGATCACGGCATCAACAGCATGTCCCATAGAAAACGGTCTACTACAACACATGCTTTTTCTAAGGGTGCAAAGCTTCATGGCACATGATCCTCTGTGACCGGCACATCGCTACAATCCAGATACTTCCTTGCTTCTGATGAGTTTCAAACTCAATAAAACATTATGAAGCAGTGATCACGATTCACAATCCAGCGCGCGCTGTGGATTAGGAATGCTGAGCAAAGAGAATTGCCCGCCTAAATGTCCAATGTACGGCGCGAAACTTCAAAATTAGCGCGCGGTAAGAAGCTGTTAAGCAGGTTCTAGCGTACTTTGAGAAACAGAATATCCAAAAAGAAGAAGTTAAGCAACATCTAGGCGAGGTGGAAGAGGTATGAAATCAAAGAAACACTGTCATTTTTGAGATGTTCTTTGTATGTCTCATTCTGTACTGGTTCATGTTTGGGCTTGTTAGAGTTATGTTTGATACGGACTTCGGAGTGTGCCTCTTTATGCTTTCTTATGTCTGAAGTAAGCATATATGTTTATATGGCCGCTTAGTCTCTATAAAGACTCGCGATATGTCGTAAGTAGGACATATTGTATCCACGTCCAACAAACAAACTGTTGGACAAATAAACACAAAAGAAGGAACAACACGATGATGAACAACACGATGATGAACAACACAAAAGAAGTTCAGGCCAAACTGATGAAAGGCCTGCTGGACCTGATAATACTGCAATTCCTAAACGGGGAGCCCATGCACGGCTACCAGATAATCACAAAAATACGGAAAACCTTCGGAGTGTACTTCGGACCGAGCACTATCTATCCTCTCCTGGGAACACTGGAAAAAAAGAGGTACGTGAAAAGCGAATGGGACATGAGCACCGAAAGGCCCAGGAAAGTATACAAACTGACGACTGAAGGCCAAAGCTTGCTAAACTTCACAGAAGACTCGCTCAACTTCATATGCAGAAAAATAGGCACACCAGGAACAACCAAGACCGACATACTCACAGAAACCGTTCACCACTCAGCTTTGCGTCCCTTTCTGAGAAGACTCGAAGAGTCGAAACCGATAGTATAATGCCCCCCCACTCCCCCTCCATTTTGACCAAATCCTAGCGCACGCGTGTGCTAACCCCCGTTATATTTTCCGAGTGACATTTCAAGGCACCAAAAAGAAGGATTAAGCTCCAAAGAATGGGAATTTAAGAAAACAGCCAGAATTGTCAAAAAGTCTTCGAAGGTTTGGCTTCATCCCTTTTTATACTTTGTATTGATAGTAAAATCCAGCTAAGGTGTCCGAAGTTGCTTTTCCCATGATTTAATTAGTAAGCACTTGTATCCCAAAAAGCTAAAATAGGCTAAGCGCCGACCTACACTGCTATTTATAAGTCATTTGAAAGGAGGCGGCAGAAGAATTTGAATAAAGGGGTTCTTGCTCTAGGCATAGTGCTGATCATAATAGCAATAATACTCGGTGCAATTCAAGTGGCAGCTCATGTCTTCAGCATTTACGGAAGTTCTACTACGAAATACGGTTATTATGGGCTCGTCGGCATTATCGGTTTGATCGGCATTATACTTGCTGCATGGTCCTACATGATGAAGCCGAAGATGCAAAAGCAAGAGCAGAAGCAAGAGCAGGCGCAGACACAGACGCCAAAGCAGTAACGTCCTTGCTGTCGTTTGACAACGATGGACGTCCAACATTTTTTGTAAGATTGTTTTCTTGAAAGGTTCGAGTTTTTTTGGTTGAATCTGTATTTCTGGAATTGGGTTCTGATGCTGTTAGAAGTGCAAGCAGATATATGCCTCGTCTGCACAGAAACAGTGTTTTGATAATCAAGAAATGAAGGGTGCTTGAAAATGTCGCGGTGGAGGAATTGAGAGAAAGCCGTCTAACAGTCGATCTAGCAGGCCTGCAGCTCGCCAACCCGACTGTTCTGGCTTCCGGAATCTTAGGCTATTCAGCAGAAACGGTGGAAAACATTGTTAACGGCGGAGCCGGGGCTGCTGTCACAAAGTCTATCGGTCTGAAAGCCCGGGAAGGCTACGCGAATCCAACCGTTGTTCAGGCCAATTGCGGCTTGATCAACGCCATGGGATTGCCAAACCCTGGAATCAAAGAATACGTTAAAGAGTTCAAGCGAATCAAAGCCGCTGTCTCCAATGTTCCTTTGATCTTCAGCATCTATGGTTATTCGGCTGAAGAATACGCGACTATTGCCGGGGAGGCCACGGCCGCGGGTGCAGATGCGTTGGAACTCAACGTTTCGTGCCCTCACGTCAAGGACACGGGCTCCGAAATCGGACAATGCCCAGAGACTCTCGCAGAGGTCGTCAAGAAAGTCAAGGCCTCCATAATCAGACCGATTTTTGTCAAGCTGTCTCCTAACGTTACTTGTATTGCAGACGTTGCGGAGGCGGCAGTTGAAGCAGGTGCCGACGGGCTGACGATTATGAACACGGTAAGGGCCATGGCAATAGATGTTGACACAGCCATGCCGATTCTAAGCAACAAGGTGGGTGGACTTTCCGGGCCCGCCGTTAAGCCTGTTGCACTCAGATGCGTGTACGAAACATTTGAACGGGTCAAGGTTCCGATAATGGGTTGCGGAGGAGTCACGGACTGGCGTGACGCCGTTGAGTTTCTGCTCGCAGGAGCTTCAGCGGTCCAGGTCGGCACTGCCGTTTCGCTCAAGGGATCGAACGTTTTCAGAAGCGTCGCCCTCGGGATAGACAAATACCTCAAGAGGAAGAATTTCGGGAAGGTGGAGGATATTGTTGGCCTATCACATCGCAGATAATCGGCTGAGAACAACACAAATTTTGAACGTCAAAGTCGAGAGTCCAACTGTGAAGACTTTCAGCTTCAGGGACGGGCAATGTGCGAAGGCTCAGCCTGGCCAGTTTCTGATGTTGTGGATTCCTGGCGTTGATGAAATACCCCTCAGCATACTTGGCGTCGAAGAAGGTGGACTGGTTTCCGTGGCAGTCAAGAATGTGGGTCAAGCAACAAAAGCATTGCACGAGGCGAAAGAGGGCGACGTCATCGGAGTCCGCGGCCCCTTCGGGAACAGTTTCTCAATGATAAAAGGAAGCGTGCTCATAGTTGCAGGCGGCACAGGCACAGCCCCGCTCGTTTTCCTTGCCAACAGACTGCTGCCAAGCATGACAAGAGAAGTCTTCGTACTGGGCGCAAAAACAAGAGACGAACTGCTTTTCATGAACCAACTTGAGCAGTCTTTCAACAGAAGCCAAGTGCAACTCGTAACATCGACTGAGGATGGGAGCTGCGGCATCACAGGCTTATGCACGGAACCCGTGGAGCAGATCTTGGCAAAAGAAACGTTCAACATCATCTACACGTGCGGACCTGAAAAGATGCTTCGAAAAATCTTCGAACTCGCCGAAGAGCATCGAACAAACTTGGAAGCAAGTCTTGAACGGCTGATGCGCTGCGCCATCGGCCTCTGCGGAAGCTGCACAATAGGAAAGTATCGGGTCTGCGCAGACGGGCCTGTTTTTACCTCAAAACAACTGCGAGAAGTCAAATCCGAATTCGGAAACTCGAAACGTAACCTCACAGGGCGGAAAATACCATTAGACTGAACGACGGAACGAAGATGGGCACACTAAGAATCTATTCCTCATTGGACGATTTCGCTTGCTTGTCCTACAGCGTACTGCAATGGCCAATGGTGCAAGTTTCCTTCTCGATTTGTCCGAAAAGCGCTCCTTCGTTCTTGATTTATTATTGATAAGTAAAGGTTATATGTAGCTTGGGCTAATGTGTTGTGTTTTGCGGGTGCAATGTGATGAAAGGTGACCGTCAAATTCGGAACTGCTTCTGAAAAAGGCTTGAACGCAAGTTATAACCCGCTTGAGCTTGAGAAAGGAATACGTGAATTCTGGGAAACAAATCGCGTACAGCAGAAGCTGGAGTTCTTCAAGGAAAAGAACAACAACGGAATTTTGGGCTATGTAGAAGGGCCACCGACGCTTAACGGCATTCCTCACGTGGGTCATGCAAGAGGCCGGGCAATGAAGGATGTTCACTACCGATGGAAGACGATGCAAGGCTATTACATACCCTTCTGGGCAGGATGGGACTGCCAAGGCCTGCCTGTGGAGCTGGAAGTTGAGAAGCTGCTGGGCGTGAAGAACAAGCGGGAACTCCTAGAAAGAGTTGGAATGGAACGTTTCATTCAGGAATGCAAGAAGGCCATAATGAAATATCACAAGGAATGGGTAGCGGCTGACAGCAAACTCGGCGTCTTCATAGACCAAGACAAGGCTTACTGGACTTACAAGGACGAGTACATCGAAAGAGAATGGCAAATCCTCAAACGCGCATGGGACCAAGGCCTACTGGAAGAAGGACACTATGTCGTTGCCTACTGCCCAGGTTGCCAGACAAGCTTGAGCAGCGCAGAAGTTGGCTACGAAGGAGCATACAAAGTCGTCGAAGATCCCAGCCTGTACTTCAAATTCCGACTCGCGGGCAAAAGGGACGAGTTCTTCCTCGTGTGGACAACGATGCCCTTCACACTCATAACTGACACGATGTTGGCCGTGCATCCTGAAGCGGAATACGCGAAGGTCAAAGTCAAAGATGAAAAGTGGATCCTTGCCAAGCCGCGCGTTCAGGCTGTCATGCAGGAACTGGGAATAGAAAAATATGAAGTTACAGAACTGGTGATTGGAAAAAGCCTTGATGGAACAGGATACGAGTATCCCTTCAAAGACTTGGTTCCTGAGCAGGCAGAGCTTGAGAAAAAGCACGCGCTCGTGCACAAGGTGATACTCGAGGATTTCGTGGACGTGAACACCGCAACCGGAGTCGTGCACCAATCGCCTGGAAACGGCGAGGAAGACTTCTTCGCTGCACAGAAACGGGGTGTTCCAATCTTCGCACCGTTTGACGACGAGGTGAAGTTCACGAAAGACGCGGGCTTCTTTAACGGCAAGTTCGCGAGAGACACGGACACCATGGTAATTGAGGAACTGCGAAAAAGAGGCCTGCTCGTCTCGGCAGAGACGCTGAAACATGAATATCCAACGTGCTGGCGTTCTCACCACAAGCTCGTATGGTTGGCGAGAAAAGAGTACTTTCTGAGAACTGACAAGATAAACTCAAGAGTGTTGGAAGCCGCCGAAAAGGTGAACTATTTCTACGAGAGCCCGAAGAACCGTTTTCTATCCTTCCTAAGAGAGGGCAAACCATGGTGCATATCTAGGGAGCGAGTCTGGGGATCACCGTTGCCCATATGGAAATGTAGAGAGTGCGGAACAGAGACCGTCGTTGCTAGCAAGAAAGAACTTCTGGCAAGAGCGTTGGAAAAGGCGCCGGCGGACTTTGAGCTGCACAAACCGTGGGTAGACCGCATCACCTTGAAATGTGAAAAGTGCGGAGGAAGCATGCGTAGAGAAGATTTCGTGCTCGACGCTTGGCACAACAGCGGAGCATCACCCTACGCCAGATTCACAGATGAGGAATTCAAGAAGTTTGTGCCGGTCGACTATCTCACCGAAGCGATGGATCAGACTAGAGGGTGGGCAAACACGCTGCTCTTGGAATACGTCATACTGACCGGAAAAGCAGAACCGCCTTACAATTCGTTCCTGCTTCAAGGCTTGACCCAGGATGCCAGGGGCAGAAAAATGAGTAAGAGCCTCGGAAACATAATAGAGGCAAACAACGCTCTGGAAAAATACTCGGCGGACGTGTTCAGGTTTTACGTGCTGCGAAAGTGTCCACCGACGGACGCGAACGATTTTGATCCTGGAGAACTGAGTCGCCGTCCCTATCAGGTGCTGTCCACGCTTTACCATCTCAGCAGATTCTTCGCTGAAAACTCCGAGTTCGACGGTTTTGACCCCTTGAAACACACGCTTGAATCAGCGAAACGGGGAAAACAGTTGAAGAACCCAGACCTATGGCTGCTTTCAAGGCTTCAGCAGACTATAGAGACGTATACCGCAAATCTTGAGACGTGTGAGTTCAACGTAGCGCTAGCCGCTCTGGAAGACGCCGTGATTGAAGATCTCAGCAGGCTGTACGTGCCGATGGTTCGGAAGGAACTGTGGTCGGACGATCCAGAGACGCTCGGCAGGAGGCTCGCTGTATATTCGACACTGTGGCATGTACTCAAGACTGTAACGTTGCTCTTCAACCCAATCACGCCATACCTCAGCGAGGCTCTGCACCAGAACATCTACAGACGACTCGACCCTTCTCTTCCCGAAACGGTTAACCTGGAAAACTGGCCGAAACCCAACGAAGAACTTCGCAACAAGCAGGTGGAAGAGGACTTTCAAACGCTGTTCAACATCGTCTCATTAGCCTACTCGGCGAGGCAAAGTGCTAGACTGAAGAGAAGATGGCCCCTCAGCAAAATGGTCATAGTGGCCCCAGAAAAGAAACTCAAAGCCCTCAAGAACGTTGAAGACCTGCTGCTTGAGCTTACAAACGTCAAAACAGTCGAGTATGCTCAAACGTCCCCACATGAAGTCAGTGAAGAAGGATGGGCTTCGGCAACGGAGAACGACACGCAAGCGTTTGTGGACGTTCACCGCGACCAGAAACTGCTCGGCGAAGGAGTCATGCGCGACCTAGCAAGAAGAGTCCAGGCACTGAGAAAAGAACTCGGGTACAAACCCACTGACGTGCTTGACGCCGTTCAAATAGCCGAACTCGACAAAGAAACCACCCAACTCCTCCAACCGTACCTGCCAGAGATGAAGGAGTTGACCCGCACAAAGAACATCAATCTCCCCACAAACCGGGAAGAAACCGCGACAGAATGGCACGAGTTCCAACTGGACGAAAAGAAAATCTACATTGCCATTGATGCGGAACGCAAAGAAGCCGCTGATGGAAATTAACACTCAAGCTTTGTCGTAGAAGCTTCAGAGAAGGGAGTCAATATTTGCAAGCGCGGACGCTTTGTGGAAAAAACTCAATAATTTTCTGAACTTCTCAAGAATCACGGAACAAACCGCGGCTATTATTCATAGTTGACTAGACTCGAACAAAAAACATAAAACAAAGCTCAATCTTTCTTACCGCGGGTCTTTTAGGAAGAAAACCATGGGCCGGTAGTTCAGTCTGGTATGAACGCCGCATTCGCAATGCGGAAGTCTGGGGTTCAAATCCCCATCGGTCCACCAAATCTAAATTATTTTGACTAAAGAACTAAATCAGGTTTATTAGCGCGCGCTCAAGAAGCGCTGCATTCAGCGCGCACACTCTATTGGATTGCATGGAAGTCGGACCTAAGCCCTGAACAGCGATAGGTTGAACGAACCCATGCGGGGCGCATGTTTTTCCGAAATCATATTTGGATCATATCGTAGACCGGGGTAGGGGGCCGTCAGCACACACATTAGCCCCCTCCAATCCATGAACAAGATTCGAAACACCCATCCAAGCCGCATTACAGTTAAAAACGGAATTTAGGACCACACATCCGCGCTAGCAATCATGCGTCCTTCGAAAAAACTCGGGAGCCACGCTGATTATCAGTTGATTCCTGATTCATAACCCCTTTATCGCCACATTGATTTATGGTCATAGAAGCTGGTGGTTGTTGTGAAAAAACCAGAGGGTATCGTTGGCTTCTTGAAGTGTTCGAGCTTTTTGGAACAAGAAACCTATCTGTTTTATCAGAGCCTTGCTGACAAGGTTGATATTCCGCTGGTCAAGTCGATGTTGCTCCACATCGCTTTCGATAGTCAAAAACACTCAGCGATCCTTAACGGAATGTGTGAAAGCATCGGTGGTTCAAACATCAAACCAAAGGATTGCGAGAAAAGGACGGGCCTTGCTTGGAGGACGATTGAGGATCTTAAACGCGAAATTTCCTCTGAAAAGAAAATTCATAAAGAGACACTGTCTTCACTTGCGAAGAAGCTGGCAGTGTTAGAGAGCAACTTTGGCGAGGAATATTTCGTTCTGGTTCAAATGAAGACGCTCGAGTACATGACTAAAGAAATAAACGAAATCTACAATGTGCAGCTGCAAGATATGAAGGAAATCTTCGAAGTCATCATCAGGGACGAAGAAACTCACAAAGAGCTCCTTTCAAAAATGCAAAGATTTCTCTCCAAAGATGAGAAAAAGACCGAAGAGACCAAGCCGGGATTCAAGTACCAGAATCCTGATGCCTGGTCGAAGCCGCTACCCGACTCAGTTTATGAAAATGCAACTTAATAGTGCGCGCCATTAGCTATTTTTCTATTTTAGAGAAGGCTTTGGAACATAGGTTTGCCAATGTTTACCGTGCGCAGTTTAAGCAAACCGGCTCATCATTTTCAGGGGTAGGCGCACGAGAATCCTCGTTATCGTTTACACTCGACTCCGCAGTTCGGGCAAGTAGGCTTCTTGAACACCAAACCCACCCACCTGGGACAACAGGCTTCGCAGTAAACTTTCTTGCAGGACGGACATTGCCAAGCGGCAGGTTTCATAAAGCCTCCTATTTCTTTTCCACACTTGCCACAAAAGCCCCTAACCATTTCGTCCACCCAACAAGATTTCTCTTATAGCAGAGATAAACTTTTAGATAGATAAGTCGAAGAAGGTAAAAACAAGAGTTTTGTTCTCTTGGCCGACAAATTCGTGACCCTGTTGTTGCATCTTACATTGACCTTGCAGGTAACATATTTTGACTCAGAGGCCAGCGCAATTCCCATGTCTGAGCAGCAAATGTCTTGAAAATTTGCGATAGGACAAATATTATTGTCAATAAGTAGGAATAGCTCTTCACATGGATATGTTTTGAGGATTCGCTACGTTTATTTATCAAGCGGGCTACTTAATAGCCTAAAAGGATAGGGAGAGACAGTGATGTCCAAGAAGATTCCATCAAAAGACGAAGCATTGGAAGCGCTCGACTTCATAGTGAACGTTCTGAAAGAACACGAAAAAGACTTGGACCGCCTCATAAACGAGCTTGGAAGCGTGACCGATAAGATGGGAGACACCGGCGTGCTGAATACTAAGGTGGAAAAAGTCGAGGAACGACTGAGTACGCTCCAGAACGAGATCACAAACCTCATAACCTATCTTTCAGCCCCGCATGAGACGCCTTTAACTCCCTTGACGGAGACTTTGCCTGCACCCCAGAAAAGTGAGACCGTGCAGGTCAAGGAAGCGCATGGACCTCCTGTTATCCTTCGATGCAAGCAATGGGAAGACTTCCAAGCAATAGCCACGGGGGCTCAAACACTGTCTTTCATGTACAGGGAGGATGACAAAACCTTCCAAGCGGATGCGATGAAAGACAATCAAATCATAACCTATAGCGGAGAACTGCCAAAATACAATCTGTTGTTGAAATCGTGGCTCTCCAACCAGTTGGGCGTTCCTGAGAAAAGGACAATGGAAGGCATCTTAGCCATAGGCTAACGTTCAGCAAACGTTGTCCAGGGCGTTTGTACTAGATTACGATGTAGTAAAGTTTTTATAAGCGACCTGTATCTTAAGTCTTAAGACGACATGAAGGGGCAAGAGGTTGAAGGTCCACCACATTCGGCCACGAACATCTTTTTTCCGTTTTTCGAAGCCTTCTCCTTTCTCCTCAATAACGGAAAATGGCCGTGTCGGTAGCCAACAAACGATGAAAACCCTCCATCTCGTCCAAGCGCCTTTCCCAAGATGACGGCAATGAAGGAGAACAACGCAGCCCTAGAGAAGTTCCATGAAGAATTCATCGACTTCCAGAAGAACATGGAAAAACTGAACCTTCTGAAAAAAGTGGCTGAAGACCTAAAAAGCTACAGAAAAATGATCCATCTGAAACGCTACGACTGATAAAAAGCACTGCCGCAGATTCTGGATCATATCTGATCCCTAATAAGATTCCGAAAGCTCTTTATCTTCTAATCCACGTTCTCTTCAAAGAGAAAATGCGTTGGCGCGCGCGTATGTAAGAGTGAAACTGTAACGTTCTTGGAGACTCTTTCCAATACGGCTCATGTCTATAGGAAAGAAGGAGAGAAGGCGGTTGCTAAATTCATGACTATACACAGCGAGGATTTGAGAAGCTTGGCAGAGAAGCAAATGGAACGTATAGCCAACTGGGCCCTTAAAATGCCCAATCTTCTTAAAGCTAGTCCAGAAAGGGATGCCAAAGTTGCGGTGGTATTAATGATGGGTGTTAAGCATGAATGAGAATCAGATGAAATGTCCTCGATGTGGCGGAGCGCTTGAAGCAGGCATCATACATGCTCCTAGAGGTATCTATTGGGACTATGAGGAACACAAATGGACGTGGATCGGTTCAGAGACATTGATTTCACAGTGGAGTTGGACGATGCCCAGAGTTGAGGCTTGGAGATGCACGAAATGCAGATTAGCCATTTTCGGATTCTAAAGAAGATGTTGAGCCATGACTGAGAATGAAATCAAGAAATGCCCCAAGTGTGGTGAGGAACTTGAAAAGGGTGTCATGCAATTTTCTGGCCTTAATCCTGTAGTCTTTTGGGGAGAAGAGAATATCGAAGAAAGCTTGATGTCGCAATGGAGGCGAACGATTGATCACCGAGCCTGGCGGTGCAAAAAATGCCAGCTTGCAATTTTTCTTTATGGAGAAAAAGGTGGTGTTAAGCCATGAACCAATTAAAAGAATGCCCCAAATGCGCGGGAAGAATGATTGAGAAACCTTTGGAGATAGGAACCTCGGAAAGTGGAGTTCCGTATTGGGGAATAATCAGAGCTAAACCAGTGGCCTATGTCTGCGACAATTGTGGTTACATAGAGTTTTACGACAAAGAAAGAATGACTCAAGCAAAAGTGAAAAGAAAGAAGACGTATGCCATGAAAGAAGTGTACGTTGACGCTAGCCCTGAATCAGGTTTTGTCGCTGTCTTTTCAAAGGGAACTAGGAGCGTGTGGCTTTTTGAGCCGATAAGTAGAGACATGCCTACCCATGAGGCTGAATACTTTGCGATAATTGTCGCACTAAGAAACATAAAGGGAGATTTCAAGTTATTTTCAGATTCATCCAACGTGGAGATTCTGAATAAGGCTCTAAGCAGCAAAGCTCCCGACAAACATTATCCATATGTGGAGACAATAAAGGAACTCTGCAAATATCGGAAAGTCGAATTCGTTCAAATCTCTGGAGAGCAGAACAAGGCCGATCTGTCCAAACATACTAAAATATTGCTAGAGGAGGAAGGTGTTAAGCCATGAATGAAGTATCTAATCAAAGTTCCACGTGGAAAGTGCCACAACAAAACTGAAACCAAAACAACCATAAGCCTATACCTAGACAAAAACCTAGTCCAACAAGCCAAGAATCGCTCTTTAAACCTCTCAAGAATCATGGAACAAGCCTTAAGCAGCATAATAGACTACCTAGGAACGCAACAATTAAAAACAAGCTCAGAGTTTCTTACTGAGGGTTCTTTTCCAAAGAAACCTCTGCGGGCCCGTGGCTCAGTCAGGCTAGAGCGGCGGACTCTTAATCCGTAGGTCGCGGGTTCAATTCCCGTCGGGCCCGCCATCACAGTGCGGATCTGCACCGTGCGCAGGGCATTCGTGCGCTGATCAAATATTCTCCTGAATAATCGAAGCGCTTCAAGACTTTATATGAAAAGAAGTTCAGAGACAGAAGGGATCATGAATGCTCTGAGAGGGAAGCCTAGAGACACACCGCGTTTGACAAGCAAAGAGGCATAAAGTCTCTGTTCGCACCGAACCGCGTGCCGGCTCTTGTTTGTCGCATGTGCTCTGCACAGATGTTTAAGTGCACATCAGCCTAATATTGATACTGGTCTGGTGGCTTTTTTGTATCAGAATGAAGAGAAAGTCGAAAAAATAGTTGAGAAACAGACTGAAGTGACACTGCGAGTTGAGGACGTGATGGTAAAGGAAGTGAGAAAGATAGATGTGAACGTAACGATCAAGGAAGCCGCAGGAGTAATGAACGAGTTCGGAATAGGCTGCCTAATCGCCGTTGGAAAGGGAAGGGTCTCTGGGATTCTCACGGAGAGAGATATGCTCAAAAGAGTAGTTGCAGAGGGAAAGGACGTTTCAAAGATTAGGGTGAGAGACGTTATGACGAGTCCGTTGGTAGTTGCCGAGCCGAAGATGGATCTCGGTGAAGCCGTTAAATTGATGTTTCAGATGAACATTAAAAAACTGCCAGTAGTTGAAGGTAAGCGCCTGGTTGGCTTGTTGAGTTTAACAGACATAGCTCGTTTTCAACCCGAAATGCTGACACTTGTAAAACAGCTTGCCGCCAATCATGCCACACCCAAAAGCATGCAGAAAGTAATAAACCGCTACGTCGTCTAAGAGCGCCCCGGGAGCGTCTACGCGCGCCAAGGATCTTGTAACCACGAAAGTCATAAATGTCTCTTTCATAAATCTAATAGACATCGCTGTTTTCAAACCTTTGGAAGGGATGAGTTCAATATGGTTAAATTAGTATGGTATGGTCATGCATGTTTCGAACTGCAAGGGAAGAACATCACAATAGTCATTGATCCGTTCAAGGGAATCGGAATTCCTGAACCCAAAGCAGCCGCTGACATCGTGTTATGTACCCACAGTCACCAAGACCACAACAACGTCAAGCCTGTAATGGCAAAACAAGGAGAGACCCTGGAAGACTTTGAGGGTTCCAAGAAAATCAAAGGCATCGCCGTCAGAGGCATTGCGTCTTTTCATGATGACACGAAAGGTTCCAAGCGAGGAAAAAACAGCATTTACACCTTCAACCTGGACGGAGTACAGTTCTGCCACCTTGGAGATTTGGGCCACGAGCTATCCGATCAAACAGTTGAAGAGATAGGAAAAGTCGATGTACTGTTCGTTCCCGTCGGAGGGTACTTCACAATAGGGCCCGACACCGCTACTCGAGTCTGCGAACAGCTGAAGCCAAACCTGATAATCCCAATGCATTACAAGATGCCCAAGCTTGCCTCAACGTTTGACCTCCTGAAGACGGTTGACGATTTTGTTGAAGGAAAGAACAATATAGACAGGGTAACAGGGCCCGTTGTGAAAATCGAAGAGTCAAACCTGCCCAAAGAACCAAGAATTCTAGTACTATCACTAAAATAGTGCAAACCACCGTGTTTATCCCGCGCTCAGAGCGCACGGACGGCACGCAAAGATGACGAATTTTCTCAGATTCGACCATCGATTTGCACTCCGTTCATCTGTCCAAAATTGAACGCGTGCGGTAGCGCCTAATCGGGGCTCAGGTTTTCAGCTTGTTTTTTATGGCCTTCACTGCCCTTACAGTTCGGGCTAACAAAAGTTGGGCTGCCTCCTGTGAAGGCCATCCTCCCAGACCGCAATCTGGTCCAGTGAATGTCATCCTGTCTCCGTACTTGTTCCAGGCCGTCTCAAACCTTTTTCCTATGATTCTCTCATCCTCCACCAACTGCTCAGCACTGGGTTTCGAAATTCCCCTGTCATAAAGTTCTGAAACAATAGAATTTATGTCAGTTCTCGCCACGCCCACGCGTACCTGCTTGTCAGTTTGTTCAAGCATGGCCTTTGACACACTGTCAATGTTCTTCGGCGTCGCCGCATACTCAATGGACAAGACATCAATGTTCTTAACGTTCAGCAAATCCGCGATCCTGGACGGCGAATGAAGATGAATCTGTTTCGCCACACCATCAAAGTTGAATGCTGTCTCGAAAGTGCCAAGGATGGTCTCTCTGTCAGTGAGGATGTCCTGGAAGCCAAAACTCGGCTCATCCAATGAAACCGCAACGGTCTGCACGTATTTTGAGTTGAGAATCGAGTTCTTCGCAAACCGTCTAACATTTTCTGCCAACGCCTGAAGAACATCTTCATGAACCACAGACCCCATTTCCCTCAGATAGAGTTCAATCGGTCCTATGACACACACCCTGAGCTTCACCAGCTCACCTGTCTTCTCGTAGAGTTTCTTGGCCTCGTCGCTGATCAAGCGGACTTCCGGCAATATAGCGTGTTCTTGATTGACCAGGTAAGTGCCTTCATTCATCGATTCTCTGAGAGCGTCCGCCACCTGTTTTTCCATATCATAATGCTGAGGATAGTTAACGACATCGAGGCCAGCCTCAACCTTCTTTCTGAAAGAATTAATCACTATTCTACTGAAAGTGCTCAACAAGAACTCGTCTTTATCAATACGTTGCCCCTCGATTATCGCTTTTCTCGCGGCCCGATAGGCCTCCTCAAACACTTCTCTGCGCGCATAGTCCGGCAATGGAAAACTTCCAACATCGTCCACAAGCGATTCCATAGAAGCATACTAAAAGTGCAAACAATTTAAAACTATGTTACAATGCAGTCAACGGTCTGAGACTATGGCTGACGATTTTGAGCCTGGTGATTATTGTTTTCACCGAGCTCGTTAAACGTTGGTGATGAAGGCTGCTTGATCGGTTTTTGCGGTTGCCAAATCAGCGGCTCGAATCGAAACGTATAATGTTTCTTTTGTCTTTCTCCTCAAACTTGCCCAAAACGACGTCTTACTTAGCATGCTGGTTCGGAGGAAAGGCCAATTTTGAACTTTCGGAATGTGAAAACATCGTCCCAATGAAGAAGAATTCGGAGCAACAAATATAAGCGCGGATTGGCCCATGGAAAAAGGTCGGTGTATTAAGATGAGCATATGGAAGCTTCGTTTGGGTATGGCAGCAACACTTGCCCTAATATTGGGACTGTCAACGCTGTTCTTCACTGTCATTCTCAGCCTCACCGGACTATTCAATGGCGGATTTTCTGGGTTCGCGATTCTAGGCATCTTGGTAGTCGGGTTTAACGTTGTTCAATGGCTTATCTCGCCCTACATCATCGATGCCTTGTACCACGTGCGTGCTATGTCTCCCACTGAAGAGCCGAAGCTGCATGAGGTTGTTGACGACCTCAGCATAAAGAGCAAAATAAGGAAGCCGAGGCTGATGCTTGCACAGATTCCCCTTCCAAACGCTTTTGCCTACGGCTCACCCGTGGCGGGAACTCGCATTGCAGTCACAAGCGGACTTTTGAAAACGTTGAACGATGGTGAAGTCGCGGCTGTCGTGGGACATGAACTGGGGCATCTCAGACACAGAGACGTGCAGATGATGATGTTCGTTTCGTTACTGCCCGCTGTGGCCTACTTCATAGGTTACTCTCTGATGCTTTCAGGCATATTCGGGGGACAGAAGAATTCTGGCAGTGGCGCCCTCATAGGCATGGTCTTCATGGCTTTTTCATTTATAATGAACCTGTTTATACTCAACCTCAGCAGGTTGCGCGAATACTATGCTGACAGGCACAGCGCCTCAATCGTCGACGGCGGATCGGACAAACTCTCAACCGGACTCGCAAAAATAGTCAACGTGAGCAAAAACATGAGCAGAATGGGAATGTCGAAGCAGCAAACAAAGAACCTTCACGCATTCAGAGCGCTGTTCATCACAGACCCTGACCGCGCAAACGCTGACTCTGCAGAACTATCCGCCATGTCAGTGGCGGACAGCCAGAAACTGGTTCAAGATATACTTTCAAAGAAGCTGACAACAGCTGACAGAGTTGCAGAGGTCTTCTCGACACACCCCAACATAGTCAAGCGTCTAAGAGCCCTAAAAGAACTGGCCTAACGGCCATATCAACATTTTCTCCTGTCTCCGGTTTTTCTATGTTTTGTTATGACAAAAGATAAAGGTCACTAGGCAGCATTGTTTGCATTGGTCAGGATGGATTGTATGGAATCTTCGAAGGTTTTCTCTGAAGTGGAAAGATTGAAAACAGACATGACGAAGGTCTCGATGGAGCTGATTCGCATACCCGCAATAGCCCCAGAAAATGGTGGCGAAGGCGAATCAAAAAGGGCAGAGAAACTAATTCAGATTCTTAATGGCGTGGGATTCGACAAGATAGAAAGGCACGACGCAATTGACGAAAGAGTCCCTTCCAAAAAGCGGCCCAACATCATCGCCCAGTGCATGGGAGAAAAAACCGCAGACAAGCTCTGGATAATAACGCACATGGACATAGTACCGCCTGGAGAAGAATCACTCTGGACAGTGACCAAACCTTTCGAACCATTGATAAAAGATGCCAGAGTGTATGGACGCGGGAGCGAGGACAATTTACAATCGATGGTTGCCTCCATCTTCGCTGTCAAAGCATTGAAAAACCTGAAAATTAAGCCAAAAAGAACAATATCCCTCTGTTTCGTTGCAGACGAAGAACAGGGAAGCACCTATGGCATCCAACACCTGATAAAAGAGCGTCTTTTCAAGCCCGAGGACTTGGTGATTGTTCCCGACGGAGGAAGAGGTGACGGAAGCTTCATCGAGAATGCCGAGAAAAGCATCCTCTGGTTGAAGATTCGAACTATTGGAAAGCAAACTCATGCAAGCCGCCCTGGCGATGGCCTGAATGCCAGCCGCGTCGCAATGCAGTATGCCTTGGCCCTCGACAAGATTCTCCACAAGAAATATCCGCGTAAAGATAAGAGTTTCGACCCGCCGGGAAGCACTTTCGAACCGACAAAAAGGGACAAAAACGTCGATGCTGTGAACATTGTTCCAGGCGAAGACATAAACCATTTAGACTCCCGAATACTCCCGCAATACGATGCTGAAGAAGCGTTGAGCACTATTCGCAACGTTGCAAAAGAATTTGAAAACAAGACTGGGGCGCGAATAGAAATTGAAATTCTGCAGAAAACCATCGCTCCCAAACCAACAGATCCAAAAGCAAGAATAGTCGTCATGCTGAAAGACGCCATAAGAAAAAGTATGAACGTAAAAGCAAAAATTGGCGGAATAGGCGGCGGAACATGCGCCGCTTTCTTTCGGCAGGTTGGAATCCCAGCCGTTGTATGGAGCACTGTAGACGAGGTGGCACATCAGCCAAACGAATACTCAAAAATAGAGAACCTCATCAGCGACGCCAAAGTGTTTGCAAGCTTAGCAATTCAACCGTAGAGGAGCATTTGACAGAACGAAATGACCACGGATTATACCCGCACGCTTTGCGGAGCTGTCAAGATGTTCGCACGGTTTCAACTCGGTAACACCTGAAGACCGGAAAAACAGGTCTTCAAACAAGTTTTTTAAAGTACGTACAGCAAATCGTTTTAAGCTTAGAAATCGCTGATAGATACTCATTTCATATGACGGAGTTGAGCATCCTGAACGAGACTTCCCGCATATTATCCCAAGCTTCCAAAGAGGGACGAAAGTCTCTTCTCGAGACTGAAGCGAAAATGGTTTGTATCGACTATAGCATACCGGTTACAAAGTTCGAGTTGGCGAAGAGTGAAGATGAAGCAGTAAAGTTTGCAAAAGCCATCGGCTTCCCAACGGTCTTGAAAATTGTGTCACCAGACATCATTCACAAATCGGACATTGGCGGAGTCATCATCGACCTGAAAAATGCCGAAGACGTGCGCAAAGGGTATAAAAGCATACTGCAGAACGTCAGAAAACACGATCCAAAAGCCAGAATTGCAGGCATCCTAGTTCAGGAAATGGCCCCACCCTCAACAGAGGTCATCGTGGGCGCCATCAAAGATCCTCAGTTCGGCCCCGCCATAATGTTTGGGCTGGGCGGAGTGTTCGTCGAAGTCCTGAAAGATGTCACATTCAGGGTTGCGCCCATAGACGAAGACGATGCTTGTGAAATGATAAATGGGGTAAAAGCTTATCCACTGCTGAAAGGCTACCGAAACACGCCTCCCGCAGACATAGAGGCGATTACCAAGATTCTGCTGAATACATCTAGACTGGTAACAGACCACATGCAAATCAAAGAGTTGGATCTGAACCCCGTCATCGTCTACGAAAAAGGCGCAAAAACCGTAGATGCACGAATTATACTGGAATAAATTACGAACACCACGCTGCAGATAAGATCTTTGGCGAAGACCGTTGAAATTTTCAAAACGCCCTTTGCGATTCGAGCCTAAAGAGTCGTGAGCGGATGACAGAGCCTAAGAAGAATGAAATGGTTGCAGAGTTGAACGAGAAGCTTTCAGCATTGAAGGACAAGGAGAACACTCTGGGGAGCGAAGCGCGAAAATTTGCGGAGAAGCGCGACGAGCTTAATGGGCGAGTGGGAAGTCTACGCGATGAAGTTCTGGATCTTCGAAGCCAGAGAGACGAGTTGAACGACCGAGTGAAGGAACTGAAGCTGCGTCGAGACGAAATGAGGGCTGGAATTCGTGAGAAAATCGAGGAGATAAAGAAGCTCGGAGAAGAGAACAAAACTCTAGCGAAGAGAAAACCTTCGCAGAGCCATAAAGCGGTACAGAAAGAGATTGAAAGCATCGAGTGGACAATTCAGACAACTTCCTTGACCTTACAAGAGGACAGAGCGTTAGTCGAAAAAGTGAAGCAATTGGAAACGCAGCTGTCAATCCACAGGAAGCTCGAGCAACTCGCGAAGAGGATCGCTCAGCTTCGAACGGAAACACAGACAATGAAGGCTGAAACCGAAAATCTGCACAGACAATTATCGGAAAATGCACAAAAAAGCCAAGAGACTCACAGAAAAATGCTTGAGAAAATCGACGAATTAAAAACACTAAAAGCGGAAGCTGACGACATGCATAGACGGTTCTTGCAGGCGAAAGAAACAACGCAGCCCATCCGAGAGGAAATGAAAACCACAATGAACCAAATCAAACTCTTAAAGAGAGAACTTCTAGAGGAAACCCAGAAAGAAAGAAAGGAATCCGAAAACGTTCTACGTGAAACGCTCGAGAGCAAGGCTAAGGAAAAACTGAAGCGCGGCGAAAAGTTGACATGGGAAGAGTTTCAGCTTCTGGCGGAAAAGGGAATAACAGAGCAAGGTTAATGTGGGTATTCAACAATTGTAATTGCAGTACGAGATACGTATGAAGGAAAAGGAAGAAAAAGAGCAGAAGAGAATCCTCGTCCTGTGCGTTGATAGAGACGGCGATTTGGAAAAAAAAGCTGGAATAGAGACCCCGCTTGTTGGAAGAGTAGAAAACCTTGACGCCGCAGTTGCGCTGGCCTTGAAAGACCCAGAGGAACCAGACGCAAACGCAATGTTCGAAGCTGTACGCGTATACGATCGCCTGAAAGCCGAGAACAACCCTGGGGAAACCTTGGAAATCGCCACGCTTTCAGGTTCTGAACTAGGAGGTGTTGGCGCAGACAGAAAAGTCGTGGCAGGATTAAACGAGTTATTGGACGGTTTCTCAGCGAGTGAGGTCATCCTGGTAACGGACGGATATTCAGACGAAGCGGTTTTGCCGTTGGTACAGTCAAGGGTGCCCGTCTCATCTGTCCGAAGAATAGTCGTTAAACACAGCGAGTCAATCGAAGAAACGGCTGCTCTTTTTTCGCGATATCTTCGAACCGTGATGGACAACCCCCGCTATTCACGCGTGGCACTAGGCCTGCCTGGACTACTCATCCTCATACTGGGAATCCTATCAATCATTGGCTGGGTTCAATATTACTTAATAGCCTTTGCACTTGTTCTGAGCGTGTTCCTAGTCATCAAAGGGTTCGGAGTTGACAAGGCTACCAAAGACCTATACCGATGGGTGAAGGAATACTCTCCCCCTCCCCTGAGAGTACAAATCTCAAACTTCTCCCTAATCGCTGGGGGCTTGTGCCTTGTGCTCGGCTTGTACCTAGGTGGGACAAGCGTTCCCACCGCCGAAGTTGCGCACTGGTTCAGCAACGTGCCCAAAATAGTGGGTTTCTTTATAGGAGGATCGGCCACCCTGTTAGTTGTGGGACTCATTGTTCCACTCTTGGGAAGAGGCATCAGATGGTACCTTGAGCGTGACGCGAGATTGTTGCGAAACGCAGCGCTAATAGTCATCGTGGGCTGGTCACAGCAGATACTAATCGCAACCAGCCAGCTGCTGATTACTCCTCAAATTGGCTACAGAACAATCGTTTACGCAATCGTCATTGGCATCCTGATAGGCATCGCTTCGGTGCTAATAATATTCGCAGTTCACAGAGCTAAAAGAAGCTTTTTCGCAGAGACCGAAGAACAAGCCAAAGAGTTTGGGGACGCATGAATTTCCCGCAACTGCATTCCTCAACAAGAACGCTACTTGAATGGGGAAAGTCTTAATTGAGACGCCTCAAAATTTACTAATCGAGGGTATCCATTCGCGCAACGCTGCAACCAGACCATGAGGTTTGAACGGTGATCAAATCACTGCTTTCTACTATCGGCGTCTACAGAGTTTACGAGGACTGGTTATGGCGTCAGGTTGAAAACGGCGCGAAGCCGGAGCACATAGCGATAATTCTGGACGGAAACAGAAGGTGGGCTTCAGAGAACGTGTTGAGCACATGGTTTGGCCACGCAAAAGGAGCCGACAAAGTTGAGCAATTGCTTGACTGGTGTCTCAAACTCGATGTCAAATCTGTGACTCTCTACGCGTTTTCCACAGAGAATTTTCACCGTACCCCTGGCGAGGTTGAGGAGATAATGAACATATTCAAGGGACGACTCCGCAACCTTTTGACTGACGAGCGAATACACGGGGACAAGGTGCGCGTGAAAGTCATCGGAAGAGTGAATCTCTTACCCGAGGGCATGCGGCAGGTTATAGCGGAGGTTGAAAAATCAACGCAGAATTATGACAAGCACTTCTTGAACTTTGCCTTCGCCTATGGAGGAAGAGCCGAGATTGTAGACGCTGCCAAGAGAATCGCCGAGGAAGTTCATGACGGAAAGCTGGATCCACAGAATGTTGACGAGAAAACGTTCGAACAACACCTCTACACGTCGCACATGCCTAACCAGGATCCCGACCTGATCATTCGAACCTCAGGCGAGGCGCGGCTAAGCGGTTTCCTGTTGTGGCAATCGGCCTACAGCGAACTCTGTTTTCTGGACGTGTACTGGCCCGATTTCCGTTCAATCGACCTTCTGCGCGCTGTCAGAACATTTCAAAAACGCAAGAGACGCTTCGGCGAGTAGCACATTCAAGCTCTCTTGCGAGCACTGATAATAGATATAACGTCTCTGTCTTTCAGCTTGTAATCTTCACCAACCCTTTTCTTTTCACGAGCCTCAATCGCATAAATGAAGCCTTCTCCGAGTTCGGTGTGAATGATGTAAGCGAGTTGGCGTGCAGTCGTTCCGTAAGGAACAAGATAAGCGTCCGGAAGCACTCTTCCTGTGTGATCTGCCAAATGCTCCAAATCCTCAACAGGGTAAACGGTAATCATGCTCAAGAGCTTGTAATAGGCCGTGTTCACCGCTTCTTGGACGCCAGTCGAGCCGAGACGGAGCAGTATTTTGTCCCTTATGACCTCCAAGGCTCTCTCTTGACTGGGGCTGAGGCTTTCTGACTTGGCAATCTTAAAGTTGTCGTCTCCAGGCTTGTAATCTATGAGCTGTTTTTCGGCGGCTCTCCTGAGGGCGAGCTCCGCTTCTGCGCAACAAGGAACGACGAGGCGATTTGATTCTTTCAGCCGTTCAAGATTCTTTTCTGAGGGCGGCATGTCCATTTTGTTGGCGACTATTAGGATAGGCTTTGCGACTTGCCTGAGCGTGTCGACAAACCGCAAAAAATCTTCATCGCTCCAGAACGTGGGTTTTTCAGCGTTCAACCCTGCTTTTCTGATCGCCTCGAAGATGTGGCTTCTCTTTATGGACAATCCGCTCAGCCGCTCTTCAAGCATCGAAAGCAAGTCCTTTGATTCAGCCTCAGCCGTTCTCGCAATCTTGGGCCAGTCCTTTTTTAGTATGTTCGCCATCCACATGGTTATTTCGCGTTCGAGAAACTTCACGTCTTCTAAAGGGTCGTTCTCGCCGGGCTTGCAAAGCCTACCCTCGCAATCCGTCCCCCCAGACGCGTCGACTATGTGAATCAGCGCGTCGGCCTTTCTGATTTCGTCCAAGAACTGGTTGCCGAGCCCCCTTCCTTCCCAGGCGCCGGGCACGAGACCTGCACAATCAATGAATTCCACGGGAATGAGCCTGACACCATCCAGACAAAGCGAATTGGCAGGATTATCAACAACATTGAATTCCGTGTGCACACAGGGCGTTCGAACGTATCCAACTCCCCTGTTTGGCTTTATAGTCGTAAACGGATAGTTTGCTATCTCCGCAGGCGCAAGAGTCGCTGCACTGAAGAACGTCGACTTACCAGTGTTAGGCTTTCCGACTATCCCCAACAGTTTCGAATAGGATTTCTGCACCCAACTCCCCACTCAACACAAATTCTCCGCCAAACCGCACACGACACAATCCATCAACCACTTTAAGATGCCTCACTCTATATGGCTTACGGCGCGCGCCATCGAAGCGCAATCGCACCGAAAAACAGCAAAATCAAAGATTCAAAGACCTCACACTCATTCATTTGCGCCTCCGTCAGCACAACGACTTGTAGTTGCAAGCGTAAATGGACTCGCGTTCGCGTATGTTCATTCAGCTTCGCCGCCGCATAATTAATTTATATGAAACTCTTCAGGGCTTATAGGAGATAAGAGGAGATAAGTTGAGGTTTGGAGGACTGGAAAACATGACTCTTGCGGTGTCTAAAGCGAAACTTGCTGAAATGTACAGGAAAATGCTCGAGATCCGCTCCTTTGAGGAGAAAGTCTTCGAGCTTTACGGTCAGAATCTTGTTCCAGGAACTATTCATCTCTACGCTGGAGAGGAAGCGGTGGCTGTGGGCGTTTGCAGCTGCCTGCGGAAGGACGATTACATCACGAGCACGCACAGAGGACACGGACACTGCATAGCGAAAGGCGCCGAACTAAAGCGGACGATGGCAGAGATCCTAGGGAAGAAAACCGGCTACTGCAAAGGCAAGGGCGGTTCAATGCACATTGCAGACTTTGCCGTGGGCATGCTCGGCGCAACGGCAGTTGTGGGAGCCGGCTTACCGATAGCAGTGGGCGCCGCCTTGTCCGCTAAGCTGAGAAAAACTGATCAGGTCGCAGCATGCTTCTTCGGGGAAGGAGCCTCAAACCAGGGAACATTTCATGAAAGCATAAACATGGCGTCAGCGTGGACGTTGCCGGTGATTTTTGTCTGCGAAAACAACCTCTACGCAATGGGAACGCGCCAATCAAGAATAATGAATCTTGAAGACATCGCCGACCGCGCCGCTTCCTACGGGATTCCAGGCGTGAAAGTTGACGGGAACGATGTTCTGGCCGTTTTCGAAGCCTCGCAAAAAGCCGTCGACCGCGCCCGACGAGGAGATGGACCGACCCTTGTTGAGTGCAAGACCTACCGTCACAAGGGCCATTCGAGGGTTGATCCCGCAAAATACAGACCGAAAGAAGAGGTTGAACAATGGATGGCTAGGGATCCGCTCAGACGATTCAAGGAGACTTTACTTCAAAATTCTCTTTTTTCGGAAGCCGAGCTCCGTGGGGTTGAAGAAAAGGTTGCAGGTGGCATCGAAGAGGCCGTGAAGTTTGCCCTGCAGAGTCCGTATCCGGCTCCGGAGGAAGCCTTGGAAGACGTCTACGCCTAATGGAGTGAGCCTGTCATGCCTAGAATAACCTATCGTGAAGCACTTCGTCAAGCCTTGAGAGAAGAAATGCGCCGCGACTCTTCAGTGTTCCTGATTGGCGAGGACATTGGAAGGCACTGGGGTGGAGCTTTCAAAGTTACGGACGGTTTGGCTCAGGAGTTCGGAGATGAAAGAGTCAGGGACGCTCCCATATCAGAATCGGCAATAGTGGGCACGGGCGTTGGCGCTGCGATAACGGGGATGCGTCCCGTCGCCGAAATAATGTTCGGGGACCTTACGGCTCTGGCCATGGATCAGATCGCTAACCAAGCCGCCAAAATCAGGTACATGTTCGGCGGTCAAGCTTCATGTCCGCTCGTAATCAGAACGCCGTTTGGAGCGGGTGTCAACATCGCGTCTCATCATTCACAGAGTCTCGAAGCCTGGTTCATGCACGTACCGGGGCTGCGAGTCGTCGTGCCCTCAAACCCCTATGATGCTAAGGGACTCTTGAAAACAGCCATACGTGGAAGTGACCCCGTATTTTTCTGCGAACACAAACTGCTATATCCCGTCGAAGGCGATGTGCCCGAAGAAGAGTATACTATTCCATTTGGGGTGGCCGAACTTAAAAGGAAGGGGTCGGACGTCACGGTCATCGCCACAATGTACATGGTTCACAAGGCGCTCAATGCTGCTGCCACCCTTGAAGCGGAAGGATTGAAAGTTGAGGTCATCGACCCTCGAACGTTAACGCCGTTGGACAAGAAAGCAATAGTTGATTCAGTGAAAAAAACGGGAAGGCTAGTCGTCGTTTCAGAAGACTGCAAGACTGGGGGCGTGAGCGCCGAAATCGCTTCCGTCGTAGCTGAAGAAGCCATTGATTACTTGGACGCTCCGATAAAGAGAGTAACGGGCTTGGACACGCCGATTCCGTTCAGTCCGCCCTTGGAACAGTACGTGATTCCAAATGAAAAGACCATAATCAAGGCAATCAAAGAGGTAGTCTGAAATAATGACCAAGTCGTGATGTCTACTCAACAATATGTCTAGGGGTCGGAAAGTCTTAAGTGTGAAAATGCAAAGGAAACGTTGAGCCACGATGAAAGCCGCGGTGTATTATGGTCAACAGGACATACGGATAGAGGAAATTCCAACTCCAGAAATAAACGATGACGAGATTCTCGTCCGAATGAAAGCCTGCGGGATATGCGGCTCCGACCTCATGGACTGGTACCTGAAACCCCGCGTCCCATTGGTTCTAGGGCACGAACCGGCTGGAACTGTAGCGAAAAGAGGAAAAAAAGTGGAGAAGTTCAGCGCAGGCGACCGGGTTTTCGTTCACCACCACGTGGCCTGCTTAAAATGTCACTATTGCCTCCACGGGGACTACACACTGTGCAAGCAGTTTCATGAAACGAACATAAAGCCCGGCGGTTTCGCTGAATACTTCAGAGTTCCAGCAGCAAACGTCCAGACTGATACTCTGAAAATCCCAGAGAGAATCTCTGATGAGGAGGCGACCCTCATCGAACCCGTCGCATGTTGCATAAGAGCCATAAGGAAGTGCAACGTGCAAACAGGCGATACCGTGGCAGTTATCGGGGCTGGAGCAACAGGCCTCATTCACACCGCGCTCTCGAAAATCTACGGGGCCGGAAGGACAATCGTGAGTGACCTCATCGACTTTCGACTGCGACTGGCCGAACAGTACGGAGCAGACGTTACCGTCAACCCGAAAAACGCAGATTTGATCGAAACGGTTAAGGCCGAAACCGATGGGAGAGGCGTGGACGTCGCGGTCGTCACTGCTCCAAACTTGGAGGCCTACAAGGCTGGCATGAACGTTTGTAGGAAAGGCGGAAAACTCTGCGTCTTCGCACCCACACACCCGGAAAAAAAGCTGCAGATAAGTCCCGAAGAACTGTTCTTTTCCGAATTGCAGATAATCCCCTCGTATTCAACATCTCATGTTGAGACAAGAATCGCCCTCCACCTTCTCGAGAATGACAGAATAAACGTCAAGCCGCTCATAACGCACCGGTTTAAGCTCCACGAAACGGCACAAGCGTTCAAGATTGCTCTTGAAACAAGAGAAAGCCTGAAAGTCATAATTACAAACTAGAAAGGCCTGAGCACGTCGTTCTAGCGGGACTTTGAAGAATCAGTGAGGCGTTTCGCTAAAGGTTTATTAACAAACACTTTTTGATTGTGACGAATGGAAAAAGCTAAAATCGTCGTGATTGGGGCCGGCGTGGTGGGCCTAGCGGTAGCCGCGAGGCTTTCTGATGATAGCGAGGACGTTTACGTTCTTGAGAAGAACATGAGGTTTGGGCAAGAAACAAGCGGCCACAACAGCGGAGTCATCCATTCAGGTATCCATTACCCGCCTAAGTCTCTCAAGGCCGAACTTTGCGTGAAGGGCAACAGGATGCTGCACGCCATCTGTGAAAGACACGGGGTTCCCTACAAGAGGTTGGGCAAACTCACTGTAGCCATAGAGGATGAAGAGATCGAGGAGCTTGAGAGGCTGATGCGACAGGGGGAGGCTAATGGCGTGGAAGAGTTGAAGATGCTTGGAAGGGAAGAGGTCAGAAGGCTGGAGCCTAAGGTTGAGGTTGAAAGAGCGCTCTATTCGCCAACAACGGGCATCCTTGAACCTGACGAGTTGATGAACCATTTCTACGCTGAAATTCAGAAGCACAGCGGCCTGTTCGTTCCGGCAACCGAGGTTACTAGCATAAAGAAGGTCGGCGACGATTATGAAGTGGGCGGAGTCAGCACCGACGAGAAGTTCACTATCCGAGCAGAGACCGTCGTAAACTGTGCAGGCCTCAACTCAGACAGAGTGGCTTCGATGACCGGACTGGACATCGATGGGCTAGGCTACAGGCTGCACTGGTGCAAGGGGGACTATTTTAGGTTGAGCGGCAAACCTCTCGTCAGAATGTTGGTGTATCCGGTTCCGAAGGGACCCGGCCTCGGCATCCATCTGACTCCTGACATGGCCGGCGGAGTGCGGCTGGGTCCTAACGCGTATTACGTCCACGATGTGAGCTATGAGGTTGAATCGAGCGAGAAAGAGTTTCGTACGGACGTGGAGAGGTTTCTGCCCTCGATAGCCGAAAGAGAGATAAGGGCAGACTCCTCGGGTGTGAGGCCGAAGCTGGAGGGGCCGGGACAGGGTTTCAAGGATTTCGTGATAAGGCACGAGGCTGGCAGAGGCCTGTTCGGACTCATAAACTTGGTAGGCATAGAGTCTCCAGGCTTGACCGCGTCCCCAGCAATAGCTGAACTCGTTTCAAAATTGTACCATGACGAAATTGCCAATTGAAATATCTACGTGCATTTGGACGACAGCAGATAGGCTTGGAGCCAGGCGCTGGGAAGGGAAATCTCCTTATACGCGCGCTCACAGTTTCAACTGCGTGAAGTGTGATGAAGGCCGCGTTACTGTACGGCGTGAAAGATCTGAGGGTTGAGGATGTTGAGGTTCCCGGGGTTGGCGCTGGCGAAGTTCTCGTTAAAGTCAAAGGAGCCACTACGTGTGGGACGGATCTGAAGATTTTTCAGAGGGGTTACGTTGAGAAGATCATAAAGCTTCCGACGATTTTTGGGCATGAGTGGGCGGGGGAAGTTGCTGAGGTCGGGGAGGGGCTTGAATGGCCGCGGATGGGTATGCGTGTGCGTGCGGGTAACAGTGCGCCCTGTTTGCATTGTGCGATGTGCCAGCGAGGCAAGTTCAATCTGTGTGAGAACATGATTTGGCTGTGGGGGGCGTACGCAGAGTATGTCAAGGTGCCGGCTCGGATGGTGTTGGTGAACATGCAGGAGATTCCGCAGAACGTTTCTTACTTGGAAGCTGCGGTAACGGAGCCGTTGGCGTGTGTTTTGCACGGCGTTGAAGCGGCGGGGGTAAAGCTCGGTGACAAAGTTGCCATAATAGGAGCTGGACCTATCGGGTTGCTGCACCTGCTGACCGTTAAGAAATTGGGCGCTCAAAAGGTGATAATGATTGACCTCGTGGACGAGCGGTTGGAAGCTGCGGCGAAGCTCGGTGCGGACGAGACGGTTAACGGTGGAAGAGAGGATGTCATCGAAAGGGTGCGAAGCTTGACCGGTGGGTACGGTGCAGACGTGGTCATAGAGGCGATAGGGCTGGCTGTCACTTGGGAACAGGCTTTTAAGTTGGCGCGGAAGGGCGGTGTTGTCCTAGAGTTCGGGGGGTGTCCTCCCGGAACAGAAGTCAGGGTTAACGCTGAACAGGTTCATTATGGCGAGTTGACGATCTTGGGTGCCTTTCACACCACCCCAATGCATTTCAGGAGGGCCCTCGACCTCATAAGCTCGCGAACCATCGACGCTAGGCCCCTGATAACACGTGAACTCGGTTTGGAACACATTCGCGAGGCCTTCGACGTGCTCTCAACTTCCAAGAAAGAAATAAAGATAGGCATAATACCCTAGATTTTACCAAATCGCCCTTTTTTCCGGTTGCACAGGCTTGCAGTTGGATAGCCGGAGAGTCGAACTATGAATTGTGAATTCATAAGTCTTTTCTATTATGAAGTTAATGATACAGTTTTTGTGAGAAAATGAAAGTACATGGATACACACGAAGTAAACCCGGCGGAAAACACAAGATAGTGCACGTTAAGGGTTACGTAAGAAAAAAGTAATCCCTCTATGGACTCTGCAGCTTCTAGCATGTCCCTAGCTTGCCAGGTCAGGAATTTCACAGCGCGCGAGCGATGGTCGTGAAGGAACAGAGGATAGTCTTTGCCAGCCCGGCTGCAAGAGCTTTTATAGGAAAGCTTGGCTATTCGACTGAAGAGCTCCATGTCTGAGTTTGAGGGTTTCATTCTGAGAATTGCTACAAGACAATGGGTCAATCAGGTTTTTGGCACGGCGATATACTTTACGAACTTGCGGAGAAAGTGGATGCGAGGGCAGACCATACTCTTTGTGCACAAGACCAGTGTGGGCGACGCTCTGGTGGGTTACGGGTTAATAGAGAAGGTTTGGGAGAAAGATGAGCTTTCTGAACAGGACAAGGACGCATGCGAGAGAGGCAGCTGGAAAAGGGCGCTCGAATTCCAGTACGTGAGACAATTCGAAAAGCCGTTAGCGGTCAAGGAAACGTTTCTGAAAGGTTCAAAACTTAGAGGAAGATATTTTCACGGTTTGAAACTAAACAAAAATCAGCTGAAAGATCTTTTGGCTCAAACAGAAACCTAAAGTCGCATGCCAGACCTTTCCGCTGAAGAGCACCAAAAAGACGAAAAGCGGAAGTTAGAGAAGCTTCAATGGATAACCCGCATATCATGAGTGCCTCTGAGCCGCACGCGAACCTGCTGATTGAGATATGCAAAAGAATTTAAATGCTGACGGCGGCTTTATGGTTCTGTCATTGCAAGGGGAGCTGCGTGGTTAAGTACGTTTTTGTTACCGGCGGGGTTCTGAGCTCGGTTGGCAAGGGGATATTGACTTCTTCAATCGGAAAGATGCTTCAGGTGAAGGGGCTGAAGGTCTCGGTTGTTAAGATTGATCCTTACGTGAACGTCGATGCTGGAACGATGAATCCTTACATGCACGGGGAAGTGTACGTCACTGATGATGGTGGCGAAACAGATCTGGACTTGGGGTGGTATGAGCGCTTTCTCGATTTGGATCTGCGGAAGGAGAACAACATTACCACAGGTTTGGTGTATAAGGCCGTCATCGAGAAGGAGAGGCGTGGTGATTTTCTTGGCAGGTGTGTGCAGATTGTTCCACACGTGACCAATGAGATTAAGCATCGTATACGCACTGTTGCGAAAGATTCGGGTGCTGACGTGGTGTTGACAGAGGTCGGGGGCACTGTTGGAGACATTGAGGGCCTGCCCTTCCTTGAAGCGATTCGCCAGATGCGGTTGGAAGAGGGAATGGAGAACACGCTGTACGTGCACGTGGCACTGGTGCCCATCTTGGACGTAACTCAGGAGATGAAGACTAAGCCCTTGCAGCACAGTGTCAACGAATTGCGTCGTATCGGTATACAGCCGGACACTATCGTGGCCAGGAGTCCACAGATGATAGACGCTGAAGCCTTGAGGAAAATAGCCTTGTTCGGAACGATACCTGAAAGCGCGGTCTTCTGTTCCTATAACGTTGAGTCAGTCTACATGGTTCCCATCATCCTCGACGAACAAGGTATGGGCGATTTCGTGTGCAAGAGATTAGGTTTCTCAGAGGGTAAGAAAGACTTCGAAGAATGGAAGCAGTTCGTTAACGCCGTTCTGGAACCAGAGCACGAAGTGAAAATCGCGTTGGTCGGCAAGTACGCCGGATTGACAGACAGCTACGTGAGCATGGGTGAAGCCCTGCGACACGCGGGGGCCGCTTGCAACACGCGAGTCTGCGTCAGCTACCTTGAAGCTGAGAAACTTGAACAAAACCCAAACTGCGCAGACGTGCTGGACGGATTTGACGGAGTTTTTGTGCCATACGGTTTCGGCCCACGGGGCACGGAAGGAAAGATAATGGCCATAAGATTTGCAAGAGAGAGCAACACTCCTTTTCTGGGAATATGTTACGGCTTTCAACTCGCCGTGATAGAATTCGCTCGACACGTGTGCAACTTAAAGGATGCAAACAGCACGGAAATTAACCCAGACTCGCCCAACCCGGTGATTGATCTAATGCCCGAACAGCGGGGAATAGAAATCAAAGGAGCCACCATGCGGTTGGGGGCTCACAAGATAATCGTGGAGCCTGAAACTCTGGGCAGCAGGCTTTACAAGAACCAGGAGATTTATGAACGTCACCGCCACAGGTTCGAGGTCAACCTTGACTATTCGGAAACGCTTAGGAAAAACGGTTTGGTTTTCTCCGGTAAAAGCACTGATGGCAGGAGGATGGAGCTTCTGGAGTTGCCTGATCATTTCTTCTTTTTTGCCTCGCAGTTTCATGGAGAATTCAAGAGTCGACCGGGGAGACCCGACCCTGAATACTACGGCTTCATAAAAGCTTGTCTAGACAAGAAGCAGGGGAAATGCAAACCCCTGTTCGGTCAAGAGATTCAGGTTCCCGCATGAACAGAACTGTGGCAGGAAACTGTCATGAAGGGTTCGGGAAAAGCTTGCGGTGTTCTTGCATCATGCACCGGTTCATCACTACTGTTATTCCTGCTTGTCTCGCTATTTCCGCAGCTTGTTCGTTGATGATTCCGAGTTGCATCCACACCACGTAGGGTTTGTCATATCGTTCCTTGATCTTGACCGCCTGTTCCACTATTGCGGGTGTTTCTGACGACGGTCTGAAAACATCGACTATCTCGATTGTTTTCTGGACATCAGCGGGCATTTCTAAGAGGCTTTTGTAACATTTTTCACCCAGAATTTTGTCTGCCGTGGGGTTGATGGGTATGATTCGGAATCCTTGGCTTTGTAGGTACTTGGCCACATGATGACTGTCCTTGGAGGGGTCGCGAGATGCTCCCACGACGGCGACGGTCTTGTACTTGCTGAGAATTTCCTTCACATCGTCCTTTGGCAAGGTTCGAGCCTCTTCCAAACGTGAAGCTTTTTCTTGTACTTAAAGGCTACAGTGTCCGCACTCCATATAAGATTCAAGTGAACCTTGATTCGGTTGAGGAGCTGCTTCATGGCTGAAAGCAAGCCGTCCGTGTTCGAGGGGTATAGAAGGCGGTTGGAGACCGCGGCGAATTACGGTGAGGTGTGGGATATAGTGAAGGACACGGTCGAATTCGCGTTGCACAAACGTAGGAGCGGCATAATGCTGTTCTTGGATGATTTGCCTGTTCAGTTGGGGGCGTATCATCCAGTGGGGACGAACAACATCGTTTTGAACCGTGTTTTGGTCCAGATAGTCGAGGCTGCGGTTGAGTCTAAACGCGTGGTGAACGCTCTGGTTTACAATCTGTTGGTGCATGAGTATCTGCACACGCTGGGCGAACTCTCAGAGGTGGCTGTTCGAAATTTGGTCGTGGAGGTTGCGAGGAAATGCTTCGGCGAGGATTACATCGTCACGCAGGTGGCCGTGAAAAGCCCTTGGTCATTGCTCAAGGGAATACCCTTGGAAGGGGTCAGTGTTCCGAAGCGGTTCATGGAGATTGTTAAAAACTTTGAAAAGACGGACAAATACATAGTGTGAGACAATTTTCAAAAGAGATGATTTATTCCCCTGAACAGAAGCTGTTTCTTGCGATCCCGCTTGCGCTCGTGCTAAATCATTTGGCTTTTTCAAATCTAATTATGTAGACGAGTTGGTCGTCGTCCCATTGTCCCTTGGTTTCCTTCCATTTTTTCTTGAATTGCGTGAGAGTGCAGCCGCCGTCTCTTTTGGCATCTTCTTCATTGAAGTATTTGAGCTTCTTTCTTTCTACTGAAGTGATGTGCAGGTCCGCGATGTGGGGTTCCCAGATTGCCGCATGAACTAGGGCTCCGGTTTTGAGTTTTTGATCTGGTACTTCTGTCATTGACGTTTGAGTTTTGGTGCCATCGATAATGTTTTTTTTGTCTTCTGCAGTGAAGTGCATCGTAATGGGTGACTCGGACACTTCTTCGATTGCGTCGTCAACGGATTTTTCTGGTTCCAGCACGAGTCTCTCGATGACTTGGCTTCTGTCCTTGACGGGGAGTCGTTTTTCTGCAAACTTCTTTATGAGCTCAATGCGCTTGTCTGGTTCTTGGATTGATCTTCCAACTTTCATTGCCGTCTGGTAGTCGATTTTTCCTTCTGGCACCTCTCCCGAAATGGTGGAGGGAGCGACGTACTTTTGTGCCTCTTCCGGAACTACTTCGGCCGTTCGCAGCCAAGTGGAAACAGTTTCTGGACTCACGCCGATTTTCTCAGCTATCGCTCTTTGCGATGGATACTTGTCCGGGCATTCTTCGAGCAGATACTTGCAGACCTTACCCTTTTCGATTGCGCTGAGTTCTTCTCTTTGAACGTTTTCTATCAGGTTCAGTTGCACGACTTCATCGTCATTGTATTCGCGTACGATTGCGGGTACTTTTTCAAGACCGGCCTGCTGGCAAGCCCTGTAACGTCTCTCACCCACTACGACCTCAAACTCTCCATTCACGGGCCTGACAATTATCGGTTCAAGTAGACCAACCTCTCCAATGCTTGCAGCCAACTCATTGAGGCGCTCTATGTTAACCTCCATTCTAGGGTTAAGCTTGCTTGGGCGGATTTGTTTGATATCAATCTCTTTGAAATTCTCCATTATGGTCATCGGTCTTCGACCGTTAATCAGTGATTTTTCTATTTAAGTGCGCGCTCACGCGTTTCCTCTCCCACGTTTCATTTATTGGCGGCGTGCAACCAGTCTCTGTCATTGGCAAAATACGCGTTTTTCCTGTTCCAGACATCAGTCAGAATGTGGCAAGTCAGACTGTGATTAGCTAACAGCACCTGCGGAAGGCGCTAGGATGCTGAAATGAGAAAATCTTAAAGAAATGGGGTATAGCTACTGTGAGTCTGTGAACAGTATGCGTGATGAGCTGGGAAAGTTGCTTGCATGTCCAGTCTGTTCTGGCTCTCTGCTCTTTGAGGGAACGATGTGCGGCAACCGCTTTGTTAACGGGTGTTTCAAATGCTCTTCAGGGCACGTGTTTCAGGTTAAGGAGCAAATTGGTTTTCTCAAAGATGCGAAACTTTCCGAGAATGAGTTTGAGCGGAAAGTTAACGTGGCAGACGAGAAGAAATACTCAGAAATAAGGCGACAATACGACTCCTACCTTAGAGACGACGAGAAAGCGGCTACAGTGAGAATGATGGACAAACTTGCCGAATATGTGAGCGGTTCAAGCCTCCAATCTGACAATACGGTTTTGGATGTTGCAAGCGGAATGGGCACTTTTCTTCTCTCTTTGCTCGAAAAATCCTCTGCTGCCTCTGAAGTGATAGGAACGGACATTGATGAAAGCCCGTTGCGCGGCTTGATGAACAGATCCCTGAAAGCGGGCACCTACGACAAACTTTCGCTCGTCGTGGCAGATGCTAAACACTTGTGTTTCAAGAAAAGTGTTTTCTCGACTGTTTCCTCGTTTTTCGGTTTTGATAACGTGCCTGAAGCCGCACTGGCGCTCAAGGAATGTGCCAGAGTTCTCCGCGCTGGAGGTCGGGCGTTTTTCGCTTCCCTATGGTATAAAGAAGGGTCAGAAAGCATGCGAATCGCTGAAAAACTCGGCTACGGCCAGATCGCCAGTGAAGAACGCTTGAAAGACGCTTTAGCGAAGGCAGGATTGATACTTGATGAGACCGAGAAAACGTACTCTGGTTTGTGGCCATACAATCCAATGGATATGCTGCCTATCCAGGGGGACGAGTACTCGCATGCCATCGTATCTGCGAGAAAGCCTGATCGATGACGCTCCGCAAGCGCTGTACTCATGCCCTGAATGTGCAAGGAAGATTCAACCACTTGGCACGTGTGATTCGCTCGCACCAAAGCGCAATCTGCAATGGCTCGGACAAAGACCTCTGCAACGAGAATAAGGTCAAACTGAACTGCACGTAAATTGGCAAGCCTTAATTTCACGCTTTTCCTTAATCTTGAGAGATGTGTTCATGACTTTAACAGTGCAAGATGCATCCATAAAGAGTCTCGAAAGATTGTACCAAATTGAGAAAGAATGCTTCGTGGAGGAAGCTTTTACAAAGAAGCAGATTTCTTTGTTGTTAACTGATTACAATTCCATAAGCTTGATGGTCAAGGAAAATGTGGAGATTGTCGGATTCATTGTAGGAATCATATATCCGGACGGAAAAACAATCAATGGTCACATACTCACGATAGACGTTTCACCTTCTCATCGTCGGAGAGGAGTGGGGCAAATGCTTCTGCAGGAAATGGAGAAAATCTTCGTCCAGAAGAGCGTTCAAGCCTGTCTTCTCGAAGTTAAGGAAAGCAACGTGGCGGCCATAAGCCTCTACCGCAAGTTGGGATACGAAGAGATCGAGAGGCTTGAAAACTACTATGGAAAAACTGACGGAATATACCTGAGGAAGATATTGCCTAAAGTTTCCAAAGGTTTAGCTTAGTTTTTTCGTCATGGACTCTCTGAACTTTCACGCCGACGGCTTCGACCATGACAAGTTCGGCTGTTGCACCAACTTCTGAACCTTTCATTAGATGGCCCCCGAAGGCCTCCCCCTTCTCGTTCGAAACAACAATATGCGCATGAATCACAGTTTCGCCTTTCTCGTCAACGGCAACATTGCCCGTGCATGACGCTATCTCTAAAGGGCCTTCCAAGCGGATTGTCTCGTACTTACCGTCCTTGTAGAATCCAAGCGTCGCGTGTTTCACGGTTCCGATGAGAATAAAAAACCCAGCTCGAATTCCGCCTGCCTCGGCTCTGTCTTTTATGGACTCAAACACATCCTCGTTTTCAAGCAAACGTGAGAAAACAGTTTTTCCCGCCTTTCCTGTCACTATCATTTTCATGTCTCCTTTTCAATGCAATTTAGGACTTAATTGTTTCAAGCACAAACTCTAATAACTTTTCCGTCTCATGTTGTTGTTGAGAAGCTTTGAACAAAGGCAAGAACGGTGAGAGCCAGAGGCTTGTCAGAGCCATCGTGGTTCTAATCCGCAACACCACGTGGAGATGTGGAAAACTCGAAAGGGCGATAGTGAACAATCTCTACAGAAGGAACCTCAACTTGGGAGGTTCGGGAATGCCTGTGACAGAAATGATCCAAGCTTTCAAACTGACTGGGAAGAAGAGAAACGAGTTCTTGGACGCCATAAAGAGACTGGAAAGAAGGAATATAGTAAGAGTTTTGAAGATTTAGAGACTCGCTTAGATGTCTTCCTACCGTTTCTGTTCGATTTCCCTTGCGTTTTGGATCCACTTGTCGGTGATTTTCGGTGAGATCTTAAGTCTTGTTGCCAAGTCTTTAGCTGACGCTTTTGACAGGTCCTCGACGCTGAGTATTCCCAACGCTCTAAGTTGGCTGGCCCGTTTTTCCCCGATTCCCTTGACGTCGGTTAGTCCCCCTGCTGTAGGCTGAACAAGCGGAGCTGGCTCGACGGCTGGCTCGACGGCTATTTTGGGCTCTTCTAATTTCACAACGTCCGTGACTGTTGGCTGTGCGATTGCAGTTGTGACTTCTGACGGCTGTTGTTCAGGTTGCCGCAGTGCTTCCGGTTGCTGCAGTGGCGGTTGTTGCTGTATTTCGGCTTGCTGCTGTTGCGCCGGTTGAACCTGATCTTGTTGAGGTTGGGGCTGTGATAGTGGCGGTGGAGGGGCGCTGGCTGTCACTTGTGGGGCTGCCGCTGATCTGGGTCTCTGTGTATAACCCACTCCGATGAATGCGAGTCCTATCACGACGGTTGTGACGACCCAAACTTGCTGTTCAACAGCTGTCGAGTAGACGACCGCCGCGAGTGTTACTATGAAGAACACTATTGCAACTGCGTACGATACATAATCTAGTCGCATGTTATTTTCTCCCCTCTCTATGTTCTGCGTAAGTGTTTAAATAATTTTCTGAATCTTAGACGTAAAAAAGGGAGAATTTGGCATGAATGCTTCTATGTCTTGTTTCCTTAGACTACTTTAGCAGTTCGCTTTCCGGGGGCATCGGCTTGATTAGACCTTGTTTCATCAGGACTTTGACCGATTCTCGTGCGTTTTGAATTATTGCCGTGGCTTTGTCGTAGAGTTCCTTTCTGCTGGGCTTAATTCTTGCAACTCCTTCCTCTATGGACTTCAAGGCGCATGCCACTGCTTCACGTGGGAAAACCTCCCATTCTTCCATTCTTGGCAGGATATCTTCTTCATGCATTCCGCGTTCTTCAGCAAACTTCGCCAGTTCTTGAGCGGCTGCAATGCACATGTCATCCGTCACGGTTTTTGCTCTGACATCTAACACTCCTCGGAATATGGCTGGAAATCCAAGGCTGTTGTTCACTTGGTTGGGAAAGTCACTTCTGCCTGTGGCCACGATCTTTGCTCCCGCTTCTTTAGCTTCCCACGGCCATATTTCAGGAATCGGGTTTGCACATGCGAATATTATGGAGTCGTGAGCCATCGTTTTTATCCATTCCTTCTTTATAGTGTCCGGTCCAGGCTTTGACGCTGCCACGACAGCATCCACGCCTTTGAAGGCATCAGCTATCGTGCCAATTCTATTCTCGGCATTTGTCTTCTGAGCTAACTCAAATTTCCACGGGTCTTCGTCCTTCTTAATGTCTTTTCTTCCAGGATAGATGGTGCCCTTGGTGTCTACCAATATTATGTTGCCGGGCTTGATTCCCCATCTTATCAGGACATACGCTGTTCTCATGTTCGCCGAACCCGCGCCTATCAAGGTTATCATTGCTTTCTTTGGGTCTTTACCCACGATTTTGAAGGAGTTCATCAGTCCCGCAAGAATCACGGTGGCAGTTCCCTGTTGGTCATCATGCCAAACTGGAATCTGAAGGCGCTCTCTGGCTTTCTCGAGAACGTAGAAGCATTTTGGTTTTTCTATGTCTTCTAGGTTTATCCCTCCAAACGTTGGCTGGATAAGCTCGCATGTTCTGACGATCTCTTCCTGACTCTTCGTTTTCAAGCAGATTGGAAAGGCGTCAACACCGCCTAGGTATTTGAACAGCAGGGCTTTTCCTTCCATCACGGGCAATCCTGCTTCGGGGCCTATGTCACCCAGTCCGAGGACACGCGTTCCGTCCGATACGACAGCCACGTAGTTCCAACGGTTTGTAAGTTCAAACGACTTGTCGGTATTCGCTTGAATTTCCTTGCATGCAGCGGCTACGCCAGGAGTGTACCATATTGCAAAATCAGCGGGGCTTGAGACTGCGCATTTGGGCATTATCTGCACTTTCCCTTCATAGAATCTGTGCAGTGGCGGTGACAGCAGTGAGGGTTTCTTTGCCTTTGCTAGCAACTCTTCCACTGTAGGTTTTCTTTCTTCCTTCTTAATCTGTGGCATTATTATTTTCTCCTTTGAAGAAGGAGTTGATGTTTTTAGACATTGAGCTTTAAATGTTACGGTGACCTTGCATGGAAATGCACACTATGAATTGATCCTTAACCTCTTGTTTAAGAAAAAAGAAAATCAAGAAAAATCGAGCTGGAAAGGTATTAAGACAAGCTATTTTACGTGTCTAATATCTTCTATCTCTGTAGCCGCCGCCTCTTCTGTCCCTGTCGCGACCGCCGCCGTAGCCCCCTCTTCCTCCTCCGCCGCCGTAGCCTCCTCCGCCGCCGCCTCTGAATGGTCTTCTGGGCTGTTCGTACACCTGGTTTGACACGTTGTTTTCAGTATTGACTTCGCCTGCGAGTGCTTGCTCCGCAATTTCTAGAGTGCCATATCTACCGACGTTTAAGCGCATGTTGCCCCTGAACAGGTTAATGTAGCCGTTTTTGACGGTAACCGTGTCTCCTTCTTTCACTTTTTCGATGTTGTCATCCCATAGGGTTAGGTATACGCATCCTGTTTCGTCGCCCACTAGAGCGTCGCTCACTTTGTGAGCTTCGCCATCTCTTCCGGCTGTGATGTTTCTGACTTCGCTCTTGGACACAACTTTTGCCAAAACGTTTACAGCCCGCGATGAGGGACTCAGTTCCTTGACTTTTGCGTCTACAGGTTGTCTGTTTCCTGTGAAACCTTCAACTGCCAATCTTCTTCAACACCTTACATATTTTTTGACAATGCACCATAACATGATGAACGCACTTAAGGCTTTTGGTAGGCTGTTTTTAGCATTAAGCATATACTTTAAGCGAGGCTAACGAATCTTGGCGCGCGCGCAAATTCTCCCTAAGGCTAGCGGCGCTATCCAATATTGTATAGGGGAAAATTCTATAAGCACGGGCGCGTAGGCACTTAATAGGGAGAAGGGAGAAATGAAGAGAAAACCGATAGTTGATTTCATATTCGTTGCTGGTTTAATAGTGGTTACAATGTTTTTGCTCTCGATTTTTCCTGCGAGTAGTTCTTTCATAGTCAACTCTCGTGGAGCATCTGAACTTTCTGCCGGGCACTCCATCACAGACCCAGTGGACTGGTGGCCCCTGTTTCACCATGACCTGAACCACACTGGATATTCAACTTCAAAAGCGCCAAAAATGTACCAAACTCTGTGGAACTTCACTACCGGTTCTCATGTGGAGTCTTCTCCTGCTGTTGCTGATGGTATGGTCTTCGTTGGGTCATATGACGATAATGTTTACGCTTTGAATGCTACAACAGGCATGCGAATATGGAACTACGCAACTGGCTCTTCGGTGTTTTCT
>Ga0181524_10000734_pt1 | contig 39409 bp, 25 predicted proteins | sample PEATcosm2014_Bin_34_FD_119761 | JGI IMG/M metagenome (GOLD analysis project Ga0181524, IMG submission 119761) | Peatland microbial communities from MTU Mesocosm Facility, Houghton, MI, USA - PEATcosm2014_Bin05_60_metaG | ecosystem: Environmental > Terrestrial > Soil > Wetlands > Peat | place... | reverse complement strand
CTGCCGCCGCGCCCCTCAAACTCCGCCACCCCACCATGCCCAGAGGCCGCCCCAAACCTCTTCTCTGCGCTCTTCGCGTCTCTGCGTTCTAATTCCCCATCCGGCCCCCCCTGCGGCCTCCCACTCGCCCCCGGTCTCCCCTCCCTCAACGCTCTCACGCTCCCCACGCTCCCCACGCTCCTCACCCTCCTCCCGCTCAAGCCCCTCCTGGACTGGGAAAAACTCCTCCTCAAACACGCCCAACTCGTCCTCGCCTGCCAAAAGTTCCAAACCAAAGCCGCTCGTCCCGCAGGACCCCAAGCAACCGACTTTCAAAACGACGACGAGGACCACTCCGAAGCAATCGCCCTCATGCGCAAAACCTTCTTCGCCGACGTCGATGAATACGAACGCTCCGGCCGACTCCACATTCCCCCCATGCGGGACTCAAACCCGCAGTGTGGCGCGGGCATCCTGCCCGCGGCCAATCCCAACACCCCTCCCATCCCGGACCCTAACTGAACATGTTCGGCGATTTGGCATTGCCGCCCTTCCCACGACGGTCTTCTCACCCAACGAAGAGGAAAATGAACGCAAACGTTGCACGGAATTCTGCAAGAACTGGATCACCCGCCAGCGACACGAATCAAATAGCGGCCTTCCGTCGTCCCCTGCAGCCAGGAAACGGAGCCCGTTTCGACGACTTTGCCTCGCGGCCTGGTAGTGGGCGAGGTTTCACCAGCGGCGTTGTTGACAGTGCTGTTCCGTCAGGATTAGCATTTTCTGGATGAAAAATGCTGATTTAACAATTACCGAGCTGGCTGCCTCCGTGCCGAAAGCTGTCCGCGAAACAGAAGAACTCGGCGTCCGAGGCATCACGCGCAATGGGAGAGCGGTTGCGTTCCTGGTCTCGCGCGAGGTGATGGAGAGCATTCTGGAAACGATGGAGCTTCAGAAAAACGGCAAGCTCATGAGGCTGGTCAAGGCCGATCGGGCGGGAAGAGTCACTTTCACGAGGGTGCCCGACGAAGGCTGAGGTCCTCGTACTTATGTTCATGACCCACAAAGAAAGGCGGCCTATCGTGACAATCTTGAATGCAAAAGCAACCCTCGCCCTGCTCGCCCTGTGCCTCGGGCTGCCGCTGGCCTCCGCTGCCGATGCGCTCGACTCCGGGTTCCGCAATCCCCCGCCGGAAGCGCGGCCGTGGGTGTATTGGTTTTTCATGGACGGCAACATGACGCGCGAGGGGATCACGGCCGACCTCGAGGCGATGGCCAAGGCGGGGCTTGGCGGTGGCATCTTCATGGAGGTGGATGTGGGGATTCCGCGAGGGCCGGTCGAGTTCATGAGCCTCCCCTGGCAGGAACTCTTGCGCTACGCCGTCAAAGAGGCCGAGCGCCTGGGCCTGGAACTGACCGTCAACGCCAGCCCAGGCTGGACCGGCAGCGGCGGGCCTTGGATACGCCCGGAGCAATCGATGCAGCACCTGGTCGCCAGCGAGACAAATATCGCCGGCCCCGCGCATTTCGCGGGGCTGCTGGCAAGGCCGGCCCCGCGCCAGCCCTTCTTCGGCGAGGCAACCCTCACCCCGGAACTCAAGAAAGCCAGGGACGACTTCTACCGCGACGTCGCGGTGCTGGCATTTCCGACGCCCGCCGGCCAGGGCCGCATTGCCGATATTGATGAAAAGGCCCTTTATTATCGCGCGCCCTACTCCTCCCAGCCCGGCGTCAAGCCGTTCCTGCCTGCGCCGGCGGAGCACCCGGCGCTGCCGGCCGATCAATGCATCGTCTCCAACCGCATCGTGGACCTGACCCGCAACCTCTCGCCTGACGGACGGCTCGAGTGGGACGTGCCGGAAGGCAACTGGACTGTGCTTCGGTTTGGCCGCCGGACTACCGGCCAAACCACACGCCCGGCGCCCCTGCCGGGCCTGGGTTTCGAGTGCGACAAGTTCGACCCTGGCGCGCTGGACGCCCATTATGCCGCCTTCATCCAGACGCTCCTGCGCGGGCTTGGTCCGCGCCAGACCGGCCAGGGAGGCTGGACGATGCTGCACATCGATAGCTGGGAGATGAGTTCCCAGAACTGGACCGCGCGGTTCCGCGAGGAGTTTCAGCGCCGCCGCGGCTATGACTTGCTGAACTTCCTGCCGGTCATGACTGGCCGCGTCGTCGGCAGCCTCGAGGTCTCCGAACGCTTCCTCTGGGACCTGCGCCAAACGGCCCAGGAGCTGGTCCTCCAGAACCACGCATCGCATCTCAGAGAACTCGGCCGCCGCGACGGCTTCGGACTCTCGATCGAACCCTACGACATGAATCCCTGCGCCGACCTGAGCCTGGGCGGGGCGGCCTCCGTGCCCATGTGCGAGTTCTGGGCAAAAGGCCATGGCTTCCACACTGAGTTCAGCGCCTTCGAGGCGGCCTCCATTGCCCACACGCTCGGGAGGCCGATCGTCGCCGCCGAATCCTTCACCTCCGGCGACACCGAGCGGTGGCAGCTCTATCCCGGCGCGCTCAAGGGCCAGGGCGATTGGGCCTTGTGCGCCGGCGTCAACCGCTTCGTCTTCCATCGCTACCAGCACCAGCCGTGGCTGGATCGGGCGCCGGGTATGACCATGGGGCCTTATGGCGTCCATTGGGAACGCACTCAAACCTGGTGGGACATGGCCGGCGGCTACCACCAATACCTCGCGCGCTGCCAGTTCCTCCTGCGGCGCGGCCTGCCCGTCGCCGACATCTGCTATCTGGCCCCCGAAGGCGCGCCGCACGTCTTCCGCCCGCCCAACTCAGCCACGCGCGGCGACCCCCCCGACCGCCTGGGTTACAACTTCGACGGCTGCGCCCCCGAGGCGCTCATGGACCACGCCGGCGTGAGCGATGGCCGCCTGGTGTTTCCCGGCGGCATGAGCTACCGGGTCCTGGTCCTGCCCCGGTTCGATACGATGACCCCGGCCCTCTTGCGCAAGATCAAGGGCCTCGTCGAGGCCGGCGCCACGCTCGTCGGCGCGCCCCCGCGCAAGTCTCCGGGCCTGTGCAATTATCCCCAGTGCGATGCCGAGGTCGAGCGCCTGGCGGCCGAGTTGTGGGGCGAGCCGGCGGTTTCAGACAGGCAAGTGGGCAAAGGCAGAGTCATACGGGACACCCAGGCCATCCAACCCGCCCCCTTCCCCGACATCTACCCGGATTATGCGAGCGTCGCCCGCCTGCTGGCAGCCATGAACGTCTCCCCCGATTTCAATGCCGAGCCTTTCCTCCGCTACACACATCGACACGACGGCGATGCGGATATTTACTTCGTCGCCAATCCCGAGGCGCGCCCCCTCGAAGCCAATGCGACTTTCCGCGTCAGCGGCCGCCAGCCCGAGTTGTGGGACCCCGTCACAGGCGAACAGCGGGCGTTGCCGGAGTTCGCACAGCGCGCCGGCCGCACAAGCGTGCCCTTGCGCTTCGACTCCCATCAGTCGTTCTTCATCGTCTTCCGCAAGGCGGCCGCGAGCCTGCCGGCGCCAGGCCGCAATTTTGCGGACCCACGGCCCGTGCAGGAAATAGACGGCCCTTGGGAAGTGGCCTTTCAGCCCAACCGCGGCGCCCCTGAGCGCGTCAGATTCGACACACTGACCGACTGGTCGAAGGATTCGGACCCGGGTGTGAAATATTTCTCAGGCATTGCCACCTATCGGACCCAATTCGACTGGAAGCCGCGCCACTCGAGAGTCTTCCTCGACCTTGGACAAGTCCAGGTCATGGCCGGTGTGTGCTTGAATGGCCGCGACCTTGGCCCCGTCTGGACCGCTCCCTTCCGCGTCGAGGTCACCGCCGCCCTCAAGCCCGGCCCCAATCTCCTCGAAATCCGCGTGGCCAACCTCTGGCCCAACCGCCTCATCGGCGACGCCGCCTTGCCCCCGGCCCAGCGCGTTGCCTGGACCACCTGGAACCCGTTCAAGAAAGACTCCCCGCTCCTGCCTTCCGGCCTGCTCGGACCCGTCCGCCTCGCCGCTGAGGAGAGTCAGAGCGGTTCTCGAGCCAATGGCACACCCTAATAGGCGTGGCGCTTTCCGCCAAGCGCCAACCGGTGGGTTCGGGAAATGGTCCGTTGCTGGCCGCTCTTGACGCCAGTTTCTTTCGCAAACCGTGGCCAATCGGCCACCGCCGCAGTGACCTGCTCGATCAAATCGGCGGCGTCTCTTAGGCCGTGTTGTTGAGCAACGGCGAGCAAGTCGGCGCGTGTGAAGTCATCGCGTTTGCCGTTGATGCTCATCTGGTGGCGGTGGGTCCAACTGCCGGCCGGATTGTATGACCAGGTCACATCAAATGCGGGCGCCAGCCGCCACTGACCTGCCTGATCCATCAGAAATGCGATGTTGCGGGTGTGGTCATCCTGATTACGGGCCACCACATTGAACACCATGAAGAGCAAAATGGGGTCACATCTTCACATTCCACATTCGACATTTCTGGTTGTCTTCCAATGATTGTTCAGCCATTCCGCACCGGGCCATTTCCCTTACCGCACGTCGCTCGCGGCTTTCGGTCACCACGCCCCCGGCCGTGTAGTCTGTCCCGCCTTTGAGCACGGTCAGCAGGGTTGTGTGGAATGTGGAGACGTGACCCCATTTTTCATATTGGGTCCCGCAGATAACACGACTGATCGTCTTCTTCTTGGAGCACGGACACGTGGAGGCCAGCCTGGTCGTCATCGATATCGCTTTGAAATATGACCCGGCTTTCCTGGGGCGTGTGCTCAACACGGCACGAGCGAACTACGGTCCAACTGTTCTGCCGTCGCAACAAAAGGCAGGAGGCCTTGTGGGACGAGGAAATAAGTCAACTCCAGAAATTCTTCGGGGCAAAGAAGTATGCTGCTAGGGTGGGCATTTACTTTCCGTAGTGACCAAGGTCGGCAACTTCTTGATGCCCTCCCTCAGCGTCAATAGAGTATAACGTTCAAGGCTGACAAGCCTGTTCAAAGTTGCCATTTTTCAAGCATTTCCGCATATTATCCCAGCAGGAATCGCCGTGTGGGTTCAAGTCCCACCACCGGCACCAACCCTCGTTCAAGCCCGCAAATCAGACCAGGCAGGCCAGTCCGCAGAGGGCGGCGGCGAGCCAAATCAGGAGCACGGCTCGGGTATTGCTCAGGCCCAGGCGGACGAGCCGATGGGAGAGGTGATTGGTGTCGCCTTGATAAAAGGGTTTGCCCAGGCGCCAGCGCAGGACGACGACCCAGACCAGGTCCAACAGGGGGACGGCCAGAACGAACAAAGGGATCAAGACGGCCCAGCGCGGGCCCTGTTGTTGAGAGGTGTAGAAGTGCGGCAGGATGGCCAGGACGGCCAGGAGATAGCCGACGAGGTGGCTGCCGGCATCTCCCAGGAAGGCCCGGGCGCGGGGGAAGTTGTAGGGCAGGAAACCGAGGAGCGCCCCGAAGGTCAGCAGGGCGATTAGGGCGGCCAGGTATTGGCCCTGGCCGGCGGCGCGCACGCCGAAGCACCAGGCGCCGATAGCGCCCAGGCCCGCGCAGAGGCCGTTCATGTTGTCCATGAAGTTGAAGGCGTTGATCAGGGTGAGAATCCACAGGATGGTGATGGCGTAACTGAAGAGCAGGCTGGGGACGAAGAGCGTGATGCGCGCCCCGCTGACGGCGACCAGGGCGGCGACGAGGAATTGGCCGGCGAATTTCGTGCGCGGGCGCAACTCGTATTTGTCATCCAGCCAGCCGATGGCCAGGATGCCAAACGCGCCGGCGAGGATTCCGGCCAACTCGGCGCCGCGACGGTTGAAGCCGTGCCTCAGGAGATAGGCGGCGTATGGGTCCAGGAGCAATGGGGGAGCCCCTGGCGGGGCCGATGGATCGGAGGGCGGCAGGACGGCCTGGAGGCCGCTGCCCAGACCCAGCCACCGCAGCGCCAGCCATGCCAGGAGCGTGGGCGCCACCAGGCCGGTCATCACTGCCAGTCCCCCAGCCAGCGGGACCGGCTTGTCATGTATCTTGCGCTCGCCCGGGTCGTCGATCAACCCGGCGCGCAGGCACCACTTTCGCCACAGGGGCAGCGTCACCAGGACCGTGGCGCACGCGCTCACAACGGCCAGGAGATAGGCGTTAAAGGGAAAGGTCATGTTGCGGCGGCACGGCGCCCCGCCAATCGCAAATAGAGCGCGTAAAGAGCGTCCACCATCTGCTGGAGGCCAAATCGTTGCTGGACCAGTTGGCGTCCGCGCTGGCCAAGGCGCCGGCGCAAGCCGTCGTCCTGGGCCAGGCGCAGGAGGCGCTCGCTCAAGGCGGCGGTATCCCCTGGAGCCAATAAGAAGCCGGTTTCATTGTCAAGGCAGACTTCCCGGGCGCCGTCGCAATCGCAGGCCACGATGGGCCGCCCAGCCGCCAGGGCCTGGGGGAGGACGCGGGCCAGTCCCTCGCGCCGGGACAAATGCACCACTATGTCCATGATTCCGAGGAGGTCCGGAATCGTTTCCGGGGCCACCAGTCCGGTGAAGACGAAGTGCTTTTCCACCCCGAGGGCGCGCGCGCGTTCGGCCAAACGAGCGCGCCACTGGCCGTCACCGACAAGAAGGAACTTCAGCCTGGGACAGGCCCGGACGAGCCCGGGCGCGGCGTCGAGGAGGTCATCGTGGCCCTTGAGCTTGAAAAGCCGGGCGATCTTGCCCACGACAACGTCTTGGGCCGAGAGCCCGAATCGGGCGCGCACGCGGGGGTCGTTGGCCGCAGCCAGGAATGGCTCGAGGGCGAAACCGCTCACTATAGTCGTGTACTGGCCGGGACAGCCGATGCCCGCTGCCAGATATTGATGTTTCATCGCCTCGGCGACGACGACGAAATGGGTGGTGACCCTGCCGGCGCAACGTTCGGCGGACCGGAACAGCAAATTGGCAGGCCGGCCCTGGAATGAGCCGAAAGAAGGCCCATGGATGGTGTGGATAATGGCCGGCACGCCGGCGCGCGCGGCGGCCAGGCGGCCGAGCACGCCTGCCTTGCCGCTGTGAGTGTGGACAATGTCCGGCCGGCGCGCGCGGAACAACTCGGCAAGCCGGCGCAACGCCAGCCAATCCTTCCACGGGTCCACCGGGCGGACCAACTCCGGCAGGATCGTCAGCAGCCCGGGGCAGGGCGTGAGCAACCGCTCGAGGGAACCTTCCGGGCCGCGGGTCGGACCGGCGACCAGGTCGGCCTCGATGGCGGGCTTATCACGCAGGCCGAGGACCGAGGCGATGGTGTTTTCCTGCGCGCCGCCAACAATTAACCGTGTAATGACATGGGTGACCCGCATGCCCTCAATCGCGGATACAAAATAACTTATCCCGGTTTTCGCTCGCACGGCGAGCCGGCATGGGGCAGGCATCCTGCCTGCCGGCAGGCAAGATGCCTGCCCCACTATGCGGCCGGCTGAAAACCGGGGTAGGAGCCCGAAATGAATAACTCATCGGATGTATCCGGACACAAAGGTCGAGGGTCGAGGGTCGAGGAAAGGAGGCGTCGCCACTCGCCGCTCGACGCTCGACCCTTGGATGTCGGATTGCTCATGAACCGGGGTCGATTGTCCAAGTTATTTTGCATCGGCTTCCGGGCGGGAGCCAGGCCTCAAGTCTTTGAGGCGGGCGCGGATCAGCTTTTCCTCGTCGGTGTTGGGCGGGGCGTTGGTCAGGTAGAGCTGGCAGTAGGTGATGGCGGCGTTGGTGTCTTTCTTGCGATAGGCAATTTCCTGGAGGCCGTAATAGACGGGGTAGGCAGAGGGAAAGCTTTTTCTGAGGGCCTCGTAGTCGCGCCGGGCGAGGTCGAGTTTGTCGCCGCGCAAGTAAGTCACGGCCCGGTTGAGCCGGGCGTAAGTGCGGAGGTCGGGGGTGTTATTGGTTTCCATGTCCATCGCCTGGGTCAGCAGGTTGGCGGCCTGATCGAGCGCGCCCAGTTGGAGGCAGGCATAGCCTTTGGAAACCAGGGCCTGGGGGTTGTTGGGGTTGAGCTTGAGTTGGAGGTCGATGCAGACGACGGCATTGGAGTAGGAGCCGGCGCTCATTTGGATCTGGGCGGCGGTAGCCAACATGAACTGTTTGGCGAGGTCGTCGGCGTCATGCTTGTTGAGGGCGGCATTGATGGCCACGATGGCATCGGGATAGAGCCTGGCGTTCATATAAACCTGCGAAGCCATGACCAGCAGGTTCTCATCCTCCGGATGCTGCGCCAGGGCCGCCTTGATGCAGGTGACGGCGTTGGAGACGATTCCGTAGCTGAGGTAAACGCGGGCCGCAGTGGCCAGCAAGGCCCCATCCCGGGGAGTCTTGTTCAGCATCCCTTGGACCGCGGTTTCGGCGCCTTTCACATCCCCCTTGGTCAGATAGGCGGCCGTTTCCACAAGAAGCACGTCCGCGAGGTTGGTCCGGCCCAGATCGAGTGTTGCGGCGCGAGCGTGGATTTCCTTCATCACACCGAGGGCCTCATCCGGCAAGGCGCGCAGGACGTCCATCCTCGCCAGCCAGAGAGAGGGGGTCACGTCATCCGGCAGCAGGGCCTTGGCGCGCGCAAATTGTTGGGCCGCCTGGCGATAAAGCCGGCCTTTTGCAAACTCCAGACCTTGTTGATAGCAGTAAACGGGTTGGTCGAACGGGCCGTTTTGGCTCAGGACCTTGTCCCATCTCCGAAACTGGCCGAAGAGTTCCTCGACGGACCTTTCGGGAAGATGCACGATCCTCTTGTTTGCCTTTAGGCTCTTGTCGTAATCCAGGTTCACTTGCGCCGCCATGTTCTCGGGGTTCAAATCCAGCGCCCGCTGGAAATAGTCCTCCGCCGGGTAGCCCTCGTTTTGAGCCTCGACCGCCCAGTAATCCAGGGCGCGCGAGTAAAAGCCCGCGAGGACCGTTGCATCCCGGTTGGGCATCTTTTTCAGGTAAGCGCGTTCCGCCAGCCGGTCTATCAAGCTCGAGGAGACGGGTCGGGCCTGGGGCGAGATGGCGGCGGCCAGGGGCTTGAGAATGCCCTGGTCTATCCTGGCCCAGAAGGACTGATTTTCCCGGATCAGTTCCTTGGCTGGGCGCGGGGCCAGGAGGGTATTGGTCGGGCAGCGCGTCAACTCGTAAACCAGGCCGTGAGGTTCGGCGTCGAAAATCTCGAAGTAATAGCCAAAACTAGGCTCCAGGTAGTAGAGCCGGTTGCTTACTGCCAGGGCCAGAACCACGCGCATCAGCGGCGCATCCGAGATGAGTTGCTGAGCGTTGCGGGGCATGTTGACGGGCCAGCGGTTGGGATATTGCTTCTTCAGAAACCGATGATACTCGGGCATCGGCAGAGAGGACGTATCCACAAAGACAAAATTCCGGCTGTTACCCTTCCCGGTGAGAAAGGAGTGGAGGAGGGTGAGCTGCCGCGGATCATCGCTGAGCAGGACCGCGCCTTGGGGCGGGAGCGTTTCGGCCTGGTGGGCGGCGTATTCTCTGAGCATGGGGCCGTTGGTCAGGCGAATCTGGGGCAGGTTGCGCCACACCAGGAGCGCCGGCACTACCGGCAGCAGGAGCCAGACGGCGCCAAGGACACACCGGTTGGCCAGCGTCGGAGAGGACGATCTGCGCCAGCCGCGTGGCCGGCGCCCATGCACCAAGAGGAAGTAACCGCTAAAATACCCGACGCTCAGGGCGCCCAGGTAGAACAAAGTGAAGCAGGGCATCGCAAACCCGCTGTTGCGGGGGCTCAACTTGGGGTCCAGGGCCACCCATACGCACGCCGCCAGGAACACCGCCTGCACTACCTGGAGGGTCATTGTGCTGAGCCGGATGCCCAGCCGGCTGTTGTCGCCAAAATAGGGGCTCCAACGAATCCCGATGAGGAAGATGGGGACCAGCGAGGTCACCGCCAGGAGGAGGGCCTGGTCCTTCGAGAAAGTGAAATAGGCATGGATGGACGAGAGGATGGCCTTTTGCTGGCCCAGGCTGGCCGTCAACGCCGGCCAAAAGGGCACGCGGGAGATATCGGAGAAACTCTGGACGACCGGGAGCAGGAAAAAAAACGACAGCCCGGCCAGGCCGCACAAGGTCATTCGGACCAGGAAGCCGCCGTTGAAGAAGCTTAGGCCTTTGAAGCGGATGACGGCAATTCCGAATAGCGGCAGCAAGGCGGTCATGGCCCAATTCCCCGTCATGCCCAGCCCATAAACAAAGGCGGCGCGGAACAACCAGGACTGACGGTCACTAATGCGGAACTCGAGGAGGCAGCGGACGACGTAGGCAAAGAGCAACAGTTCGAGCATCTCGCAGTGATTGGCAGAGGGCGCGCTCGGCAGGTCCATCATCTGTCCGGAGGCCGAAGTCGCATCCTCCCAGAAGGTCAATTGCAGGCCCAGCACCAGGACGGCAAGGACCGGGGGCAGCCAGGCGCCCCGAACCGAGAGGAGGGAGAATTGGCTCTTCTCGCGTTCGCGTTGTTCCTGCGTCCGGTTCTGAGGCAGCAGGGCCACCGAGCGGGCCAACAGGGCGAGCGTAAACACCGCGCATACCATGGAGAAGAGGTTCACCACCACAGGGATGGCCGGCGCGGGCAGCCAGCGCAAGGGCAAGGTCAGCGCCCAATAAAGCGGGCCGGTCAACTCCGGTTGCCAGGTCCAACCGGAAACTTTGGCCACCGACAGGAGGCTGTTGAACGACACCCAATGATTGAGCGTCGCCAAATAAACCATCAATGCTCCCGCCGCCACGACCCAAGGCAGGACAACAAGGACGAATCTTTTTGGCTCTGGACCGGCTTCGTTTTTGTTCATGCGGCTGGCCAAAGTTGGACCTTTGGCCCTGGGGTTGGCAAGCTTCGTTTATGGGTCTGAGCGGTGCGCTTCATCGTTTGGTTGTTTCGACAGGCTCCAGGGCCGGATGTTCAAGAGCCGCCGGCTAGTGTAGCGACCCCGAAATAGCGACACATTTGCGGCAATGGATTTTTGACTCAGCCGAGGCGCGAGCGACGCGCATACCCGCCATGGGTCTGTAGGGAGCGAGCAAGGAAGGCTGAGTCAAAAAGACATGCCGCCCGGAGGGTTGCGCCGGATTTGGGTTCTGGCGTCGTTGCTCCTCGGTCACAGGTCCGTGAAGGACATGCTCCCTCGTCGCGCCTAGCCAGAACCCAAATCCGGCGCAACAAATGTATCGCTATTTCGGGGTCGCCACACTAGCGCCCTTGGGGGTCAATGGTCGGCCGTAATGGCGATCAGGAAAGGGGCCGCATCGGCCATGTCCGACCGATAATCCAGGCTCTGGATCTCGGTTTCGGGCATCGGGTTGACCCACGTTGTGCGGAACAGGCGCACGGGCAGTCCGGCCTTGTTGGTGTTGTTCCACACCAGGACGGCCCGCTTGACCTCGGTCGACCTGTCGGCCTGCGCATTCCAGTCGCGCGTGTCTTCGCCATATATGATGGGAATGACAAGTTCCAAACCATTGGCGTAGTGTACGACATAAGAGCCGATGCGCGTGCCGTCAGGCGAGGTCCATCCGCAGGCGTGAAGGAAGTGAAGCTCCCGGCAGCTCTGGGCGACCTTGATGCCTTTGATCTCCTGTGGGTATTGCCCGCCGGCCTCTTTCAAACGGCGCCCGGCAAGCTGGACGATGCCCCGCACATCAAAAGCGACGTCCCCGAACTGCAGGAGGCCGCAGGGCAGGAGATCGAGGTTGTTGGTGGTGAAAACTGCGCTGGGGTGCCAGGTCTGGTCCATCGCCGCATTGTAGTATTGCGTCAGGTCGATCATCTCCGGCGGCGCGTTGGTCAGCCGGGACGGGATCGACTTCAGGAATACGCGCTGTGGCGAGGCGAGGGCCGCCAGGTTCGGCTTCGGCAGATGAAGGGGGGGGGCGACCTGCCTGGCGTCGGCTGGAGGCTCGAACCGGGAACGGTCCGCAGAGGCGGGCGTTGGCGCTGTCCGGATGTATCGGTGTGATTCAGTGATCGTCAGGCCGGTCACCGGCAGGGTCTGGCCTTCGCCCATCAATTGCCTGGCCCACGGCGTGAGGTCCATTTTGAGCCGCAGGACCAGGTGGTTGGCGCTGCTAACCCAGGCAGTCACCCGAATAGACGTTTCTTCCGGGGGCGGCTCGTCCCGCTGCATCCGGTGCAGGGAGCGCAGGAAGGAGGCATCGTGTTTCCATTTGATAATGTAGGCCAACTCCCCATCCAGATTGGTATGGCCGCCAAATTGGATGTCGCGCGCATCCCTGGCAAATCGGTCCAGGGCCGAGTTCCCCAGGAACAGCCTGTAGAGTGGCAGCACCCGCATCGGGCCAAGCTGGAAAGCCAGCGACCGGGGCAGGTCGAAGGGCGAACGGCTCGGCGGACCTCCAAACTGTCCGTCGGGAGGCCCTCTTCGGGGTCCAAAGCCCATAGGGCCGGACTCGGGGCGATCCTCGTCGACGTACTCATGCGCCGAAGGGACATACATCCACGAGCGCGGGCCGTCGCGCAAGAACCGAAGGTCAACCCCCGGCGCGCACAAATCGCTGCGCAGGAGGAGGTTCACCCTGTCGGGTTCCTCGAAGATGAGCGAACCGGACCCGGAGACGGCGACAATCGTGCCGCCAAGAACCAGATCGAAGGTGCTCTGGAAGTTGTCCTGGTAAGCGCCGATATTCCGGTAGGCCAGGGCCAGGCCCTCGGCAGTGCGGTGGGCCAGCCGGGTTTCGGTGTAGCGGGTGACCATCGGGCCGAAGACGATGTAGGCCGCCAGGAGGACCACCGCGATGCCAAACCCATAAACCATCCCTTTTCGCCCAGCCCAGCGCTGGCGCCGCACCTCCGCCTCGGGCATGTTGGTCCGTATCCAGTGCTCGTCGAAAACATGGGCATAGATGCGGTTGCGCACCACCAGGTTCCCGTTGCGGCCCCGCACAATCCCCGAAAGGCGCAAAACACTTACCAGGGGATTGGTTTCGTCATCGGCCACCCGCTGCCCAAGGTGTGTTTTGCGATAAAGATAGAGCAGTCCCGCCACGTCCACTTCGCTGCGCAGGATGCGCTCGCGCACGAAGATCAGGTTGTCGTCCCGGTCGCGCGCCTGCCGGCTCAGGAAGAGTTGGCCCGCGAGCCGATCCACGGCCTGGACCCTCGGGAGCAGCGGGGGAATCGCCTTGCCAGGGACGCTGTCGTCGGAGGCTGGACGCAGCCCCTCGGCCAGGGCCTGGCACAAACGCTGGGTCAGGTAAGGATGCCCACCCGTCCAGAAGAGCACCCGCGCAAGCAGGGCCTGGGCCGAGGCCTCGTCCGTGCCCAGTCCCCTGGCCAGGGGGGCGGCTTCCAGCGCCGTGAAGTCGTTCAACTCGATGCGCCGCCCAATATTGAAGGGGGTCGTGCGGGTGTCGCGAATCAGATCGTTGGGGGTTGCCACCCCGAGCAGGCCAAACGCCAGCCGCTGAAAAGCCGGCTCCCGCGAACGGCGGTTGTAACACTCGCGGATGGCGGCAAAAAACTCGTCGGTTGAAAATGGCAGGCTGCGCACCACATCGATTTCATCGATAAAGATCACTACCTCGTCCGAAAGACGGCGCAGCACGACCTGTTCTATGGCGGTCATCCAGCGCTGAAGCGGCCCCCACTCGGGATGGGCCTCACAAAACTCGAGCAGGTCGCTTTCCAGGCCCAACTGCTGGCCCAGGCGCGACAACAGGCCGTCATACCACTGTTCGATTGTGAGGTTTTGCCCGATTGCCGTCAGGTCCAGCACCGCCACCGCTACTCCTTGCTGGCGCAGCCGCCGGACCGTGCGGACCATCAACGAGGATTTGCCCATCTGGCGCGAGGTCAAAACATAGCAAAACTCTCCCCGCAGCAGCCCTTCCCGCAGCTCCTTGTCCGCCCCGCGCTCGACGTAACACGCTGCGTCGGGCCGCAGCGTGCCCCCGGTCACATAAAAGTCGCCTAGCGGCATGGCTCCGCCGGCCGAAGCGGTTTCAAGCCCGTCAATCATAAAGGGCGCGATTCAAGCCTTCACCCCAGGTGCCTGCGCAGATAGCTGGCATAGAGGCGGCACCGGGGCCGGGCGTCTTCAGGGCTGTGCCCTGAGACCAGCCCCGCGCTCCGAAGGCGGGCGAAACTCTCGGGCGTCGGGCTGGGTTGGTTGTTCAAGACACTTCGCATCGCCTCGGCCAGCGAGACATCGCGCCCCAGCAGCACCAGCAACCGGCGCAGGTGATCTCCATAACAGGCCTCGTCCCGCGGGGCCTGCTCCTCGAAACTGTCAAACGCCATCTTGCGCGTGGCCATTTCGTGAAGGCCGCGGCGGACCAGGTAGGGATGGCCCCCTGCCAGGCGAGAAAACCGGGTCAGTTCGTCTTGGGACTTCAGCGGCGAGCGGTAGCGCCGGTTCAGGTCCGCCACTTGCAGCGCCGTGAAGTCCTCCAACCCAAGCCGCGTCCCGATGTTGAACGGCGACTGGTTCATATCCCTGATGAACAGATGCGCTTCGGTTGCGTAGGCAATGGCAATCGTCAGGTTCGACCACGGGCCGGTGGGGTCCAGCGCCCGTTCGTTGTGCCAGGAGCGCAGCAGCGCGAAGACCTCGGTGCCGAATGCGCTCACGAACAAGCGGTCCACTTCATCCAGGCCCCAGGCCAGCGGCGCTCCGGTCTTGGCCAGCACCTCCCGGCGCACATACCGCTCGAAATTCGCATTGGGGCCCCGCCGGGGGTCCCAGCTCTCCACCGGCGTCACCGCCAAATCCAGTTGGTCCGCCATCGACTCGCCCATCGCCTGGTAGAGCCGGGCCAACGTCCGGAAACTCTCCGCGTTGAATTTCTGCAAGTCGGTCGAGACCGCCTTGAACCCCAGTTCCCGGGCCTGTTGGAGGCCGCGCGCCAGCAGCGAGGTCTTGCCCATCTGCCGCGCTCCTTTGATCAGGATAATGCTGTCCTGTTTGGAAATTGCCGCCTGGAGTTCGCTGTCCACGGGCCGTTTGACATAATACTCCGAGTCGAGCGGCACGGCCCCGCCGATGCCTTCGATGGCGGGCGGGCGGGCGGGCGCTCTCGTCGGTTTGGGCGGCGTCGGCTGCGGGACGCCAACCGCCGCGCTCCCGCCGGCCGTCCGCTGAGCGGCCGGGGCCGGTTCCCCCGCCGGCAAATGCTTTAGCGCCTCGGCCAACTCGGTCGCCAGCCCAACGTTATCCTGCGGCCCTTCCCACAGGAAATACTGAATAGGGTCCAGAATGCCGGCCAGCGGCTCGGGCAGGGGACCGGTGTAGTCCACGCGGACAGGCAACAGGTTCGGCCGGCCCTCCTGGAGTTGCGCCGCCTCGTGGGCCGTCTCGATCTCGAAGCTCAGCATTTCGCTGTTGATGGACTCGGCGGACAAGAGCGGAATGATCGCGTCCGCCGAGCGGATCTGCTTCTCGATTTCGCGAGCCCAATCCATCCCGACCGTAAGGCAGCGGTCGATGAAGACCGAGCACCCGTTGCTCCCAAGTTGGCTTCCGATGAAATCCACCAATTCCTGGTCCCGCCTGCTGTCGCGTTTATAGACCAGGACCACGTTGATTCTCCTGCCGGTTATCATAGGATCTTCAATGTTCAGAGCAGTTTCGTGCGGTTCATTCCCGAGAACCGGCCTGGACCCCGCCCCGCATCGCGGGTTCAGACCTCCCTCATGGTACAACGTCCGCAGCCCCGTTCAATAATTTTCATCCGGCACAGCCAAGGAGTTGGAAATGAATAAGTCATCGGCTTCTGGCTTGTTCTTTTGCCGCCGGGCTTCGTTGCTCGCTCCTTACAGACCCACTACGGGGTATGCTCGTCGCTCGCGCCGCGCCCGGCGACAAAATCCCTGCGCCATAATCCGATGACTTATTCATTTCCAACTCCCGAGCTGGCGAAATGCCTGGGCGCAGGCGCGATAATTCTCGGCAGACATGCCCATCACGCCATACTCCTCCACATAGCCCACAAAACCGCCCGAGGGCGCGCCCAGCAGCTCGTAAAGGCGCCGGGCCTCCGCGCGGATTTCCGCCGGCGTGCCGCCGATGGAAACGGTTTGATAGCTGATGGGCGCCATGAAGCACTGCCGCCCGCGCAGCCGGCGGCCCACCGCCGCCACATCCACTACGTTGGGCTGCGAGATGTTGATCACGTCCGCGCCAATCTCGTGGAAATCGTCCATGATCAAATCGAATTTCCCGCAGCAGTGAAACCAGGTGTGCAGGCCCATTTGGCGGGCCAGCGCAAATTGGCGGGCGTACCTGGGCTTGAACAGCCGCCGCCACAGGTCCGGCGAAATCATCAAGCCGGTTTGCGTGCCCCAATCGTCGGCAAAATGGATGCCGTGAAATCCGTGCCGCGCGGCCAGGCGCATCAACTCGCATTCGAAAGCGATGATCCGGTCCATCAGCCCCGCAAAGCCTTCCGGGTTCAGGAGAAAATCCTGCATGGCATTTTCAAAGCCGCGCAGCAGCGTATAGACCGTGAAGCCGCTCAGGTCCAGGCTGGCCAGACGGTAGCGGTCGCCGCAGGCGCGGAGAAACGCCGGCACGGCGGACATGCGCTCCGCCTCACGCAAGGGCGGCACCCGGATGGCTTCGGGGTCCGGCAGCTCCGGGTAGAATGGCGCCACAGGGTGGCCCATGGTGCCATCGCCGAGCGATTCGAGCCGGTAGCCCCATTCGTTCTCGGTCCAGTTCCAGGCGTTCGGCGTGCCATCCCCTGGCGCGCCCAGCGCCAGATGGTAAAGCATAAGGTCTCCCTGCTCCTGATCACGGTTCCAAAAGACAATCGGCACGCGCTCGGGTGAACCAAACCGGATCGCCTGCTCCACGAGTTTCTGGCGCGAAACAGTCATGGTTCTATTCTATCGCAGGGGTAAATGTACCACGCGGTTGTAAAGGTCCTCTGGCTGGCCGGCCGTCGCGATGATTTCCAAATCGGCGATGCACCTGCCAATGGTCACACGGAGTTGGTGAGCATAAATGACGCCCGCGAAGAATCGCCCTGCCTGTTGCCGCGTTTTCGCCTCGGCCAGCAGGTCCTCGTCTCTTGAAAACAGGGCCCGGTTCAAGGCCGTAGCCCGGTCGAGCAGTTGCTCATCCTCCAACTCGGTGGCGCCGTCCTGCTGGGCCGTCTTGACATCCACCCCGCGGCGCGCCAAAGCACGTGTAATCGGGGCTGGGACGTGTACATCCATGTAGAGCGGTATGCTCACGGCAGCTTCCCAAGCCGCCGCAACCGCTGCCGGAGGGGGGAGTCCTTCGCCTCTGCCGCCAACTTCTCCGCCTCTCGCAGGCTGCCATCAATCTGTTTATCGAACTCGGATTGATGATCGAAGTAGTAGGCCAGCGCGGCATGGATTTGCGCCAGCGAAAGTCCCGGGTGTTGGTAGTGCATCTCCTCGGGACTCCACCCGTACGCCAGATGATCCAGGACTACCTCGATCACTTTGACGTTGGTCCTGTCGATCCAGGCCCGCCCGTCGGCGTCCATCCAAACGTGTGGTGTGGCGACCGTTTCCGGCATAACAATGGGTAACATTCGCAGTTTGCACCGAGGGCGTCAACAGGGCAGTTTTTGGGCGCTCATCGAATGAACGGAGGAGACTTTGGGGGGTGTTCGGCACATGACATGGATAGGCATTCGGCCTCATGCGCCATCAGTTGATCCCGGATAAACTGCCGGGTCTGCCAGGAGGTCCTCATCGCGCGAGTGCAGACTGACATCAAGGGCAGAAGATCTTGCCCAAAAGTAATCCATTCCTGATCATGAGTGCTCCTCCGGGCGAAGGCGTCGGAAGCCGGAGTGAAGATGAAGAACGTTGCCTCACCGAAGTCCTGCGCTTCGCAGGCGGGCACGAGCCGGTGCCGGTCATCGTAAATGGGAATGCCAAACCAAAGACATTCTCCATATCCGGCGGCTTTGAGGTTGCGGTTGGCTACCGTGAGGTGAACGAAGGCTTGAGCGTTGGGCCAGGTCCCAGACCGATTTTGCCGGGGTCAGGCCGGTTGGTTCGCTCTAAACGACGCGTTTGCCAGGTTTAGGTTCGAGCAGGTAGAAGCCCGCTTGAGAATGGGAATCATGGATTAGCTCACACTCAGCCGCAGTGGAAGCGAAGGCAACTCCAACAAACCACATGCCGAGGATGAACGTGCTGATGAACTCGGCCTCACGCCGGGCCACCAAGGCAGCGACATGGGGAGACGGGTAAACCCTCCGCTGCTATGTGGTGAGCTGGTCAAGGTCTCGGTGCGAGGCAGTGCGGATTCGTGCAATGTGTTACTGTGCCGGGAGTGCAGGAGGCTCCCCTGCCCCGTTGGCTTTCGGCGGGATGCCCGGTTTCGGCACCGGGCCCGAAGCGCCAATGGAGGCCGACCGAGAGATTTGCAGACGGCGTTGCTGCTGGTACGTGGACAGTCTGATCACGGCCAGCTTTGCGTAATTCAGGAGCTTGGCTCGGTTTTCGCACTCGCCGGTCGACTTTTGAATGTCCTCGGCGACCGCATCCGCGGCCTTTTCGACGGTTATCCTTTTCGCCGCCAGCCTGACCTCGAAGCCTGCAAACCAATCCTCGGGGACCTCTGGCAGCGGCGAATGTTCAATATATCTGACTTGGTACGCCGGATACCCGTACTTACTCGTCGTTACGTTCAAGACCTCGGCGTAATCACCCTGAATCCAAACGATGTCGCCCTCCTCAGCAGGCCTTCTTCTCAAAGCTTGCACCAGTTTCGCGGGCTCGGTGTTGCTGTCATGCATCTCGCGATAGCGCTTGTTCACTCCCTCCGGGACGCGCCCGAGGAGGTGTTGGCACCGGATTATGAGAGCCAGTATCAGCAATCCAACTCTGTCGACACCATGGAAAACTTCCTCCCCCATGAATCCAGAGCTTGTGTCATGCGGTGTGAAGTGGACGTCCTTGGACATACCGTAGGCATGAACGTAGGATTTCCCAAGGACATTGAGCTCGTTTGGCAGAGCTACTGGCAGAACTTGTTTGTACCGTTGGCGAAACGAAGAAAAAGGCACTCCTCGTGTTGTCCATTCCCTCTTCACAGCACTGCCCTGTTTAACATACCAGCGGCTCCTCGGATCCAGTCCGGCCTTTTCCAGCCGCCGGATCTCGTCAAAGAGCCAGTTCGCGCTCCATTGCGTGTTTTCGCTCTGAAAGCCGAAGAACTCCTCACGATCCTCCTGCGATCGTGCGCACTCGTTGAGTTCGTATAAAAAGAAGTAATCCCCGTAATGATCTTGATCGTTCGTGGTCGAAAACAGAATGGCATCAACAAGCACCTCAGCAAGCTTGCGAGCTCTAAATTGCTGATCGTCGATGACGGACTCGTAGTCAATCCTCTGCAATTTGTCGAGTCCATCTTCCGACAGATATTCCTTCCAGTCAGCTATTCTTAGGGCAGCCTTCTGGATTTCGTCGAGAACCCTGTAGAGGAAATATTGCTTTGGCTCCCCATTGAGGTTCGGCGCCAAGTGTCTGAAGCTCATTTCGTCAAGCGTCAGCTCTTTCCGAAGCTCCTCGGCACCCTGTGCGCCAACCAGCACAAAAAGTCCCCACAATTGCGCCTGCTGTTCGGGAAGCGCATTCGGTCTCTCTTCACTGTTCTGTTGCATAAATGCGAACATGGTAAATGTGCCCATTCTCACTGCTATGCCAGACACGGGTCCAGGCACAACCATTGTCCACTCGGCTCACGCGAAATCCAGGTCGAAATCTTGCAAGATTGGATTGATTTGGCGAGCAGCGTTTTAGGTTCATTGTTCAGCGGTTCCGCCGCCTTCTCCGGTGGCCCAACGTACTTCAATCCTCCACGAACAGCTCCCAGCCCTCAATACCGTGGGCATTGAGGATGAGCGCCGACACCGGCGACTCCCTTGGCGCACGGGCATGGAAAGAAGCTTCAGGCCCGCCTCGTGCAGGAGGCGGTCGGCTTTGCGCTGATTTACTTCCTTGGCCGGCCAGACCGGATTTTCCCAGGCGTCCCTGCCGCCCCGCGAGCGGGGCACGACGTGGTCGAGGCTGCCCTCTTCCGAGCACAGGACACGGCCAGTGTACCGGCAGTCCCGAAAGCTTTCGGGGTCGCGCTCGCGCATGGCGCGGGCGCGGAGCTTGGGGCGATTCTTCGGCGCCCCGGCCTAGTTGACGGCCACGATCACGGCAGGCAGGCGCACAAACAAGTTCCGGGGGCGAGGCGCAATTCCAACATTATTCTCTGGCACCCCTGCGGGGTGCGACCCGCAGGGGACGCTCTGCCCGGTGGTCGTTCCCCCTCTACCCCGAACGACGACCGGCTACCGTCTGCCAACCCTTCGGGTTGGAGAGAATCGGAACCGGTCCACGCTCCACACACCCTTCCCGACAAAAAAGTGACCAATAGAGCCAATAGAGCTAATGGGGTTCCCAACTCCTCCGGGCAACGCCGCCCCTATTGTGGGATGAGCCGATAAAACATATTCCCACCCCTCGCTGGGGAGATGTACGAACCAACCCCCAGGGTGCCGGGCACGTTGGTCCAATTGGCTGTGCCCAGGGCGGAGTTCTGCTGGAGCTGGACATTGGCGGCGGCGGTCCAGGTCAGCACGGCGCTTGTGCCGTTGAGGTGGATGGCGAGGGTGCCAGGGCCGGCGCTGGTGACCAGCGAAGGCACGGAATAGAGGCCCCAGTTATCGATGCCCCAGAACCAACTGGCGGTGCCAACCTGCGTGAGGCGGAACTGCACGCTGGGCTGGTTGTCCGCATTGGGCACGCGGTAGGCCTGGAAGCGCATGCTCTCATAGAGGTCGCCGTTGACGCGGCCCTCGATGAAGGGCTCGAGCGCCTGGGAGATGGGCGCTGCGATGAATGCGCCCAGCGTGCCGCCGATGACCTGGCCGAGCGAGTTCGTGTACTCCGGGCTGATGGGGAAGGCCATAGTCTCGGCCACATCCACAATGCCGTTCGCGTCATGGACGATCTGCGCTGCCTGCTGGTTGTCGGCGTCGCCCATCAGCAGGTAGAGCAGCGGCAGCCAGTTAGCACCCTGATCCACGGTGTATTCCAGGGAACAGATGTTGTTCGGGCTTTGGGCGTAGGAGCTGCTGAAGGCGACGACGACGCCGGTTTGATTGCTCAGGTTATAGTAGGGCGTATAGACAAATTGGACCTGCTGCCCGCCGCGGTGCTCGGACTCAGCATAGAGGAATTGATTCTGCATGAGCGCATTGGTAGTGGCGTCGAAGAACTGGCCGTTGAGCTCCTGGGACAGGCCCACACGCAGCCGATCGCTCCAATCCCCAAAATTCCCCCCATCGCCGGTGTTCACCACCGTCCAGCCCAGGAAGGAATCGGAATTGGGGTTAGAGAAGTCGATGCCGGCGGTGAGATGGGTGGTGTAGTTGGTTTGGGTCCAGCCGGTGGGCAAACCGCCGTCGGCGACCTCGTCGAAGTTCTCGAAGTAAATGGGGGCCGGCAGCACATAGTTGCGGAGGCTGTTGAACTGCCAGGTCTTGGTGATGGCCGTGCCGCCGGCCTCAAACGAGACCTGGCCGGTGTGGACGGTGCGGGCCAACTGCAAGCCCGGGGGCGCGTAACTGACCGTGGTCAGCCCGGAGTGATTGGTCACCGTCGCGGCGACGAGGGCGCCATCGATGCTCAGTTTCACCGAAGTCGGGTCCACCTTGGCGGTCGTGCCGTCCTGGAGTTGAACGATGACGTTGGTCATGCCGAAGTCGTTGCCCCGGAAATCCGAGATGAAGGAGGTTGGCCCGGCATATCTCACGTAAGGGTCGATGGGGGCGGTGCTGCTTGGGTAGGCCAGCACTGCGCCGGGGGTGTTGGTGTCGTTGACCAGGACCTTCTGGCCGGAGGTTGAGACCGTATAGAACTCCAGACCGGCACTGCCAATGTTATCGGGCAGGGGCGACTCGCGGAACCAAACGATGCGGCAAGGATAATAGCCGGTTTGGATGACGTAAATCTGAAAGGTCGTATCGATGGGAATCGAGCGGGTGTCGTAGATTCCTGCCTGGGACGCCAGGGCGTCGTAAGCGTTGGCGCCGATAGTCATGCGGAACCCATCGGCGCTGTTGATCCCGAATTCGTGAAGGCCGGCCGGCAAATAGAGATAGGTGACAAGCTCGAGGGCCAGGTTGTTTTCATCGTTGCCCAGGAGGCCGGGGATGGTGGATTTGAGATAGCCGTTGGCGGACGTGAAGTTGCCCTGGTCTCGGCCGTTGTAGCTGAAGTTGATCACGCCGCTGACGCTGTAGGCGCCATTGCGCAGGGGGCCTGGGGCGGTGGTGTCATCGGTGAAGGGTTGGCCGGTCATCGGGTCGACAAGCACACCCGCCAACTGCGCCTCGGCGTGGGCCACCGAGCCGGGCAAATTGCCGTTGGGCGTCCCGTCATTCTGGATGATGACGGCATCGTCGTACTGGCTGATGCGTATCTGAAACCCCTGGGCATTGGTCTGGATGGTGGCGGCTGTTTGGGCGGCGCCGGCGGGAATGGTGGCGTAATTGATGACGGTGAAGGACCAGTTGGTGCCAAGTTGGTCGGGCGGAGAGTTGTTGTCCGTGAAGGTGAGGCTAACCGAGTGCGTCGAGCCGGCGGCAAGCAGGTTTGTCACCGTGTACGTCACCATAGTCAGGTTGGCGGTCTTGGTGACGCTGCGCATGACCGGGGTGCCGTCGAGTGAAAGCTTTACCGAGGAGGGAACAACGGCGGTATCCGCATCCTGGAGGTTGACAGCGATTATCGGTTTGCCCGAGGCCCCAGTGGAGCCGGGCGCCGGGGCAATGCTGAGCACGCTTGGAAGCAAACCGGCATGGGCCGCGACACTTGCGGATGCCCACAGAGCGACCAAACCGAGATGAGTTTTAGTTCTATATGGCAATTTCATCCACGAGCAGGAGGGTAGCCTATCGGCTAAAACCTGCAAGGACAGGTTGGCGTTCGCGCTGCATTGGGGATGCGCGCGAGCGCCGCCGGCGCCGTGATCGGAGGTTCCTGAAAGACACAAATGGTTTTTGCGTATGACCAATGAGGTTTCATACCTTGAAGTCAGCATGAAGATCATCCGTTATAAACGAGTGGCGCCACACTTGAAGGTCGAGAATTTCGGCCCCATCAAGGGCGCGGACGTAACCTTTGGCGACCTGACCGTCTGTGTGGGGCCACAGGCGACGGGCAAGAGCATCCTTCTCCAGTTGCTGAAGCTTCTTGTCGACACGCCGCACATCAAACGGGAGTTTGGCCGCGCCGGGGTGGATTGGCAGGGCCAATTCCTCGCTTTTCTCGATGTGTACTTCGGGGAAGGGATGCGCTCGCTTTGGAAGCCCGAGACACGCATCCAACTGAACGCTGCCGCGATCGACCTTCCCCAACGAGTAGAGCAAAGCCGCTCGAATCGGCAGGAGGCCATGTTCTTCATCCCGGCGCAGCGCGTCCTGGCGCTGCGCGATGGCTGGCCCTCAGCCTTCAATTTCTACGACGCCAGCGTGCCTTATACAGTGCGCGAGTTCAGCGAGCAGTTGCGGCTGCTGATGTCAGATTTCGGCGCGGAAGGGACCCTCTTCCCCGTTCCCCGCAGATTGAAAGAGGAGTTTCGCGAACTGCTCCAAGAACATATCTTCCCCGGATTCGAACTCAAGATTGACACCCAGCGGGCGCAGAAACGGCTGGTGCTTACAAGCAAGGAAAAAGAGGGCGGGAGCCTTCCCGTGGCGGTCTGGTCGGCCGGACAAAGGGAATTTGTCCCGCTGCTTTTGGGCCTGTACTGGCTGATGGTGCCGGCCGGGGCGCCGCGACGCCGGGGCGTGGACTGGGTAGTCGTCGAGGAATTGGAGATGGGCCTGCATCCTCGCGCCATCTCCGTCGTCATGCTGATACTGTTCGAGTTGATGGCACGCGGGTATCGTGTATGCATCTCGACCCATTCTCCGCAGGTTCTAGACGCCATTTGGGCTTTGCAGCGGCTCAAGGAGCACGGCGCATCGCCGCCCGACCTGTTGCGCGTGTTCGATGTGCCTCAAACGCCACCCCTGCTTCAACTCGCCCAAGAGGTGATGAAGCGGCAGGCAAAGGTTTATTATTTCGACCGGTCGAGCGGCACGACCCGTGACATCTCTAGTCTTAATTCGTCCGCCGAGGAGGCTGGAGAGTCGGGCTGGGGCGGTTTGACGGAGTTCAGTGGCCGCGCCTCGACGGCTGTGGCCAGAGCCGTGGCGAACTCCAGAGGAAAGGCACAGCCATGACCGCCGAGCAGGCCGTCGATGCCACGCCGCACCTGAAGGGCAAATGGGAGGAGGGACTCCAGGCGCTCCGAGGCGGAGACAAGCCTCACATCCGGGCCGCAGATACTCGTGCCATAACGGGCAGCGTGGACGTGGACTCCGCCTTGGCACGGCTGCCAGAACATGCTCAAGCCAACCGCTGGGATTTTGCCATCGGTTATCAGCACGAGGATCGAGATGCGGAATGTCTCTACTGGGTCGAGTTGCACACAGCCAACGATAGCCAGGTGGATGTAGTTCTGGCTAAGCTGCGGTGGCTTCTGCGGTGGCTTCAAGGGGACGGCAAGGCCCTCGACGCATTTGAAAGAGATTTCGTCTGGGTGTCCAGCGGCGCCACCAACTACACGCTGAACGGTCCACAGAGGCGCGCCTTCGCTGATTTCGCGCTGCGTCAGACCGGCGGAATCCTTCGTATCCCCCTGAGGCGGCAGTAACCCTGTCTGATTGTTGTAACCTTTCTGCCCCGCCGCCTGTATACCTATTAGACTTATGTTCAAAAAAGCTCTCATGCTCTGCGGGTTGGCTCTGCCGGTGTATGCCGTTCAGCCGGCGGGATCAGCCGAGGGGTTGCCGGCAGCGGGCCTGTGGGTGCCCGAGGATGCCGCGCTGGTGTTCGAGGCCCCGGAACCGATGGCCTTGCTCGAACCGCTGCTCAGTCCGGACCTGGCCAAGACCTTGACGGCGTTTTTGGGCAATGCGGAGTCCAACGCCAAGCTTCAGCAGCTCCAGGGCATAGTAGCCTACCTTGAACTGCAGCTCGGCACAGACTGGCGGACCAGCCTGCGAAGGCTCCTGGGCGGCGGCTTTTCGTTTGCCGTCGAAGCCGGCGGCGGGACCTTGCTCTCGGTGGACGCCAAGGATGGGAAGATGCTGCAGCAGCTCGAGGAGATTGTGCGCCATTTTGCGGCGGGCCAGGCGGCGGCGCAGGGCGGCGCGGAGCAGGTTGCCTCCCGCCAATACCGTGACGCCACCGCCTGGACGCTCGGCACCAATGAGGCCCATGCCATCGTGGGCAACCGGCTGCTCCTGGCCAATCGCCCGGCCACGCTGGAGCGCGCATTGGACCTGCGCGCGGAGCCTGGCGGCAAGTGCATTTCCTCTGCTCCGCTTTACCAGGCGGCCAGGCGGGCGGTGGGCAAGGATGCCCGGGCGATGCTCTTCCTGAACATGCAGATGCTGCGCCTGGTCCCCAAGGTCAAGGAGGCCCTGGCGGAGGAGGCCAACCCGCTGGGCACGCTGCTCCTGGCCGACACCAGGGAAGCCCTCCGCCAGGCCAACTGGCTCGCCCTGGGCATCTATCTCGACCAGGGCAAGCTGGTGCTCAAGATTCTCACCGATGGCCAGGCCCCGCCGGGTTCCAAGGCCCTGGCTTTCGCCAACCCGCTCAATGCCGACGAAGGTTTGCTGCCGCCCCTGGAGGTCCCCGGCGGCATTGCCCGCCTGAGCTTGCACCGGGATTTGCGCGGGTTTTACGCCGCCAAGGACGAACTATTCCCGGAACGGACTTCGGGCCTGGTGTTCTTCGAGAACATGATGGGGATCTTTTTCAGCGGCATCGAACTGACCGAGGGCGTCCTGGGCGAGACCCGGCCCGATATTCGCGTGGTAGTGGCCGCCCAACGCTATGATGCTGCCATTGGCACGCCTGCGGACCAAATGCCCGCCTTCGCTGCGGTGCTTCGCCTGCGCCATCCGCAAGCCTTCGGAGAAATCGTGGAGGAGGCCTGGCAAAAGGCCGTCGGCCTGGCCAACTTCACGCGCGGCCAGCAGGCCCAGCCGGGGCTAATCATCGACCGGGCATCCCACAGCGGCGTGAAATACACCCTCTCCTATTTTCGGCCCCCGAGCGACAAAAACAGAGGCGCCATTGACAGCCGTTACAATTACCGCCCGTCCCTGGCCCGGCCCGGCGACTACGTGATCATCAGCTCGACGGACGGCCTGGCGCAGGACTTGATCGACGCCGTCCAGAAAGAGGCCGCCACTCGTCCCAAGCCCTCCCAGGCCGCTCACAGCTCGCTCGAGATCGATGGCGCCCAACTGCATGCCATCCTGGTTGCCAACCGCGAGCAATTCATTCGCAAAAACATGGTCGACAAGGGCAGCAGCCGCGAACAGGCCGAAACCCAAACCGGCATCTTCCTGACAGCCGTGGGTTACGTGGACCGCGCCGTGCTCACCCTGGCCCGCGAGAACGCTCACCCGCAGGCAACCCTGGAGCTCATGCTCAAGGCGCCGGGTGGAAAACCTGAGAAAACAACCGCCATGAAGTGAAAGAGCAAGCGCAGATAGACAACCGCACGGCGCGATGGGAGAACCTGGACGACCCGTCGTGGGCGTGGGCGCCTTATCGTCCCGACGCCCAACGACCCTGGAGTCTCGAGCTGGCGGCGCATCTCTACCGCCGCGCCGCCTTTGGGGCCAACTGGGGCGAACTCCAACAGGCCTTGGCGGATGGGCCGGAACTCGCCGTCGGCAAGCTCTTGCGCCCGAAGGCCGGCGCTGCCGCATTCAACGAGGCTTATGACGCTTACGAGAATGCCGGCACTGGCTCCGAGGGCGGGGCGCCGGCCTGGTGGTTGCGGCGCCTCATCCAGACGCCCTGCCCCGTGCTCGAGCAGATGACGCTCTTCTGGCACAACCATTTCGCCATCACCAATGCCCGAGTCAACAACCCCGAGATGATGTGCCGGTACGTTCATCTGCTGCGCCGCAACGCGCTCGGACGGTTCGATGTCCTCCTGGAATCGGTCCTGGATGAGCCCGCCGTCCTGGTCTGCCTGGGCGCGCGCGCCAATCGGAAGGCGCGTCCGAGCCTGGATTTTGCGCGCTCGTTGATGGAGCAGTTTACGCTCGGCCCCGGCCGGTTCTCGGAACAGGACGTTCAGGGCGCAGCCCGCGCCTTGACGGGTTGGTTTGTCTCTCAGGGTAAGGCGCATTTCATTCCGAGGGAGCACGACCAGGGCGCCAAAAAACTGCTGGGCCGCGAGGGCGATTTCGACCGCAAAGACCTCCTGCGCCTTTTGCTTGAACAGCCCGCCACGGCGCAACTGGTGGTCCGCAAGCTCCATCGCTGGTTTGTTTCAGAAACCGCTTCGCTGCCGGATGCCCTGGTCGCCCCGCTCGCGGCTGATTTCGCCAAAGACTTCGACGCCGGCAAGTTGGTGGAGACGGTGCTGCGCTCGAACCTGTTCTTTTCCGGTTACCGGCAGAAGATAAAGAGTCCCGTCCAATATGCCGTGGGCCTGGTCAGGGGGTTGGAGGCCACGGTGGGAACCGTTCGCCTGGCTGCGGACCTGGCGGACCTGGGCCAGGACCTGTTTCAGCCCCCGACTTTGAAAGGCTGGGCCGGAGGCCAACACTGGATAAACCGGTTCACGCTCCTGGGCCGCGCCAGACTGGCGGAGGAACTGCTGGCCGGCTCGGGGCCTTACGGGGGCAAGCTCGACCCGGCCGCCACCGCCTCGAAATACGGCCAGTCTGGTCCCGAGGCGGCGAGCCGATTCCTCCTCCAACTCTTTCTTCAGGGCGACCTGCCGGAAAAAACCAGGCAAGCCCTTTTAGCCGGGCAGGCCCCCGGCCCGGCGCAAGGTCCCGATTCTCTCCGCCGTTTTGGCGCCCTGTTGGCCGCGTTGCCGGAATGGCACTTGGCCTGAGTCGCCGATGCAGAACAACCTGGACATTATGCAAACCACACGGCGCGAGTTTCTAAGAACGGCCCTGGGCGCCTCGACAATGCTGGCATTCAGCCCGGCGGTGCCGGGTTTTTTGGGGCGCGCGGCGCTGGCCGCTGCCGCCGGGCGCCAGGACCGGGATTCGGTGCTCGTTGTCGTCCAACTCTCCGGCGGCAACGACGGTTTGAACACGGTGGTGCCGTACGAAGACGATGCCTATCATCGCAACCGCCCGACCTTGCGCCTGACGGCCGAGCGCGTTCTCAAGCTCGACTCGGGGCTGGGTCTTCATCCGGACATGGGGGCCTTCCTGCGGCTCTATCGGGAAGGACATCTGGCTGTCATCCAGGGCGTCGGCTACTCGAACTCCAACCGCGATCACGAGCCTGCCATGCGCGACTGGCACACCGCCAGGCCCCTCGAGACCTTGACCCAGACCGGCTGGCTCGGCCGCGCGATCGACCGGGCCTGCAAGGCGGGCCGGACGGATGTGCCCGGCGTCTTCGCCGGTCCAATCCCCTCCCCGTTTGGCCTTCAGGCCGAGGAGGCGATTGTTCCTGCCATCAAATCACTTGACCAATGGCTGCCGGCCCCGGAGTGGGCCGCAGCCTCCAGGCCCGACCCGCAAGGCAGCGCCGCCGGCGCTCCGGGCAACGCTAACCCGCTCCCCGATTTCCTGCGTCGTGCCACCCTCGATGCCTCGGCAGGCGCAGCGCGCCTCCGGGCGGTGCTCGAGGGCGCCGCAGCCACAGGCCCGGCCCCTTATCCCGGCTTCCCGCTCGCCCGGACCTTGCAATCGGTTGCCCAGCTCATCCGGGCTGAACTGGGCATCCGCATTTACTTCGCCGAACTGGGCGGCGGCGGCATCGGCGGCTTCGATACGCACGCCGGACAGGCTGCCAACCAAGGCGCCCTTCTGCGCGAACTCTCGGAGTCGGTCGCCGCTTTTCTTGACGACCTGCGGCGTGACCGGCTGCTGGATCGCGTATGGCTGATGACCTTTTCCGAGTTTGGACGCGCCTTGTCGGAGAATGGCCGCCGCGGCACCGGACACGGGGCTGCCGCGCCGGTCTTCCTGGCAGGAGGCGGCCTCAAAGGCGGCCTTGTCGGTCCGCATCCCAGCCTCGTTGACCTGGATGCCGACGCCCCCAAGTTCCACACCGACTTTCGCCGCGTTTACGCGACGGTCCTGGACCGCTGGCTCGGTTTCGACAGCCTGGCGGTGCTGGGCGAGAGATTCGCGCCGCTTGAGGTGGCGATTTGAGTGCCCGGGCTGCGTTGCGCGCGGAGGCAGAGCCAAGGGCGCAGCCCTGAAATCGAAATCTTCAACCGCTAATCGCTAATCTTCGCTAATGGGCTTCTGATTAGCGTGGATTAGCGTGGATTAGCGGTTCATTTCGGACTTCCTGCCTGGCGCCGACGTATCGCAATTGACAGGCACCGCGTAATGCGTGATTTGTGAAGCGTGAACCGGCAAGCCGTTTCCTCCCCGATGAGCAACGTTTGGCGTTGGTCATTCCTGCCTTTTTGCACACTCCTCGAGGTTCTCCTGGTTGCCGGCGGGCGTCCGAGTGCGCTGGCGGCAGACCGCTTGGAGGAAATCCGTCAACGGGGCGTGCTGCTCTGGGGCGCGGATGCCTAGGGTGGGGCGCCGCACGTCTATCCTGACCCGCAAAGGCCGGAGCAGTTGATCGGGTTCGAGTACGAAGTGGCTGAGGCCCTGGCGTCCAAGCTCGGGGTCAAGGCCCGCATGGTCCAGAATCAATGGGACCAACTTATCCCGGGCCTGGAGCGCGGCAACTTCGACATCCTCCTCAATGGCCTGGAATTGACTCCGGAAAACCAACAGCGCATTGCCATGTCGCAGCCTTACTTTGTCCATGCGCAGCAGCGAGGTGAGGCGGTGGTGATAATCGGTCCGAGCGGCTGCGGGAAGAGCACTTTTCTGCGCTGTCTCAACCAGCCATGGCCGACCGCGTCCTGTTCGTCGAGGGGGGGCGCGTCGCTGAAGCGGGCCCGCCCGACCAGCTCTTCTCCCATCCCCGGCACGAACGCACCCGCGAGTTCCTGCGCCGCGTCGCCGCCCGGTAGCCACGTTGTTTTGCGCCGGGCCAGTTCGGTGTTTGCCGTTTGCGAACCCGATGCTGAATCGGTATTAATGATCAACGATTTTACCGGCAGCCGGTGCTGACGCCTGGCGAATCGTTGGTTTTGCATGAACCTCCCGCAAGCTGCCTTGCGCCGACCGTTCACCGTTATCGTTGCGGTGATCGCGGTTGGCTTGGCCTCCATGCTGGCCTGGCAGCGGATGCCCAAGGATATTTTTCCCGCGTTGAAGCTGCCCGTGATTTACGTCGCCCAAGCATACGGGGGCATGGACCCGTCCCAAATGGAAGGTTATCTGGTGTACTTCTTCGAGTATCACTTTCTCTACCTCACCGGCATCGAAAACGTGGAGTCGAAATCCATTCAAGGGGCGGCATTGATGAAACTTCAGTTTCATCCCGGTACGGACATGTCGCAGGCGATGGCGGAAACGGTGGCGTACGTGAACCGGGCGCGGGCGTTCATGCCGCCCAACACGGCGCCGCCCCTTATCACTCGTTTTGATCCCGGCAGCCTGCCGGTAGGGTATCTGGTTTTTTCCAGTGAAACGCGTTCGCTTACGGAAATGCAGGACGCGGCACTGAACCGGGTGCGTCCATTGTTGAGCACTTTGCCCGGAGTTTCGGCTCCGCCGCCGTTCGGCGGGAACGCCCGCACCATCGTGGTCAACTTGAAACCGGATCGTTTGAAGTCCTACCGGATGTCGCCAGACGAGGTGGTGGAGGCCCTTGCCGCCGCCAACGTTGTCAGTCCCTCGGGGAACCTGATGGCGGGCGGAAAGTATCCAATGGTGCCTGTCAATTCGGTGCCGGGGAATATAAAAGACCTCGAGGCGGCACCCATCCGTGGGGGAGAGTATCCGGCAGTGTTTGTCCGCGACGTGGCTGAGGTCCGGGACGATTCCGACATTGTGACTTGCTACGCGCTGGTAAACGGGCGGCGCGCGGTGTGGGTCCCGGTGACCAAGCGGGCGAATGCCTCGACGCTGTCGGCGGCAAAAGTGGTGAAGGAGAACATCCCGAGGTTCCAAGGTGTCCTCCCGGCCGGCGTGAGGGTGAGCTACGAACTTGACCGCTCGCCGGTGGTCGCGCGGGCGCTGGCAGGACTGCCCTGGGAAGGAGGACTGGGCGCGTTGCTGACAGGACTCATGGTTATTTTGTTTTTGCGGGACTGGCGCAGTGCGTTGGTGGTGGTGGTTAATATTCCCCTGTCGCTGATGGCCGCAGTGCTGGCATTGTGGGCCAGCGGACAGACGGTCAACATCATGAGTTTGGGCGGGCTGACGCTGGCGGTGGGAATTCTGGTGGATGAGGCAACAGTGTGTCTGGAGAATCTTCACGTTCATCTGGAGCGGGGGTGTCCGGCAGCATGGGCGGCGCTGGACGCCGCGAGGGAGACCACTGGGCCGCGTTTGCTGGCGATGCTGTGTGTGCTTGTGATGTTCACGCCCGCTCTCTTCATGACCGGCGCGGCCAAGGCCATGTTTCTGCCGCTGGCGCTCGCGGTGGGTTTTGCGATGGCAGCCTCCTATCTGCTGTCGAGCACGCTGGTGCCGGTTCTGACGGTTTGGGGGTCGCGCGCTCACACCTCGCCATCCGGTGCGGCCGGCTTCGCCTGGCTGCAAAAAGGATATAGCCATCTCCTCCGCAAAGTTGCGCGGCGGCGCCGGTGGCTCATCGTTGCCTACCTCACGGGCGCCGGCGCGATAATCATTCCTATCGGGGGCCGATTGGGAAGGGAGATATTCCCGCCGGTGGAGTCCGGAGAGTTGCAAGTGCGTTTGCGCGCGCCCGCCGGCACGGACATTGACGGCACGGAAGCGGTATTCTTGAAAGCGCTGGAAATCATCAAAACCGCCGTCGGTCCGGAGAATGTGAAAATATCTCTCGGCTTCGTCGGGCTTCACGGATCAACCTATCCCATCAATTTTCTTTATCTCTGGAACGGAGGAACTGAGGAGGGTGTGTTGCAGGTGCAATTGAAGAACGGCGCGCATAAGCGTGTCGAAGACCTTAAGGATGAACTCCGGGGGACATTTGCGGCGCAGATTCCGGGGGTGGACTTCTCGTTCGAGCCGGCGGACATTGTGAGCCGGGTAATGAGTCTTGGCGCTGCAACGCCGATTGAGGTCGCAGTGAGCGGCCCGAATTTGGCGGCCAACCGCGCGTTTGCGGAAAAAGTGAGGGGCAAATTGGCGGGGATTTCGACCCTGCGCGATGTGCAGTTTGCCCAATCGCTCGACTATCCGACGGTTGAAGTGGCAGTGGACCGGGAACGGTCGGGCATCATCGGACCCACAATGGCGCAGGTTTCGCGCGCGCTCGCACCCGCAACCTGGTCGAGCCGGTTTGAAGTTCCCAACTATTGGGCCGACCCCAAGAGCGGCATCGCCTACCAAGTCCAGGTGCAAATTCCCCAGCGACTGATGAAGTCGCTGGAAGACGTGGGGGACCTGCCGGTGATCGAGACCACCGGCAAGCCGGTGTTGCTGCGGAATCTGGGCCACATCAGCGAAGGAACGGAAACGAGCCAGTACGACCGTTATAACATGCAGCGAACGCTCACGGTGCGGGCGAACATCCACGGTGAAGACCTGAGCAGCGCGGCGCAGCGGGTGACGCGGGCCGTTGAAGAATTGGGCACGCCGCCGCGTGTCAACGTAATCTTGCGCGGTCAAATTGGGCCGCTGCGCGAAATGCAGGACGGACTGCGCCTGGGTCTGGCGGTAGCGGTTGTGGCGATATTCCTGCTGTTGGCGGCCAGTTTCCAATCGCTGAGACTATCGCTCATCGTAGTGTCCACAGTGCCGGCGGCGCTGGCGGGAGCGGCATTCGCGCTCTGGCTGACAAACACAACACTCAACATTCAGTCATGCATCGGGGCAATCATGGCTACGTGTGTGGCGATGGCGAACGCCATTTTGCTGGTGAGCTTCGCTGAACGCAGCCGGATGGGCGGTGCGACGGCCGCTGACGCGGCAATGGAGGGAGCGCGAGGCCGGCTGCGCCCGATACTGATGACGAGCGCGGCGATGATCGCCGGGATGATGCCGGTGGCACTGGGAATGAGCGACGGAAGCGGGCAGATGGCCCCGCTGGGTCGTGCCGTGGTGGGCGGTCTGGCAAGTGCCACGATGGCCACCTTGTTCGTATTGCCATCGCTCTTCGCGCTCGTGCAAGCCCGAAGCCTCCGGCGCACCGCATCGTTGGATGTATCTGAGGAGCAAAGCAACACTGACGGCGATTAACGAAAAAACATACAACGCCTCGTTGGCGTGATTTACAGCCTATGAATCTCGTGCAGTTTGCCATGCGCCGGCCGTTCACCATCATGGTGCTCGTCATCGCCGTTGCCCTGGCCTCCGTGCTGTCCTGGCTGCGGATGCCCAAGGATATTTTTCCGACGTTGGGCATTCCAACGATCTACATCGCGCAGCCGTACGGCGGCATGGACCCGGCCCAGATGGAAGGTTACCTGACCTACTACTACGAGTATCATTTTCTCTACGTGGCCGGGATTGAGCACATCGAGTCAAAATCCATCCAGGGCGCGGCCATCATCAAGCTCCAGTTTTATCCCGGCACGGACATGTCCCAGGCGATGGCGGAGACCGTGGCGTATGTCAACGCAGCGCGGGCGTTCATGCCCACGGGGACATTGCCTCCATTCATCACGCGTTTTGACGCGGGCAGCGTGCCGGTGGGGGAACTGGTCTTTTCGAGCGAAACCCGTTCGGTGGGAGAAATGCAGGATGCCGCTCTGAACCGGGTGCGGCCGCTGTTCGCCACCCTGCCGGGTGTCTCAGCGCCGCCGCCCTTTGGCGGAAGCGCGCGGACCATTGTTGTCAACATCAAGCCGGACCGCTTGCATTCCTACAAAATCTCGGCGGACGAAGTGGTGGATGCAATCACGACGGCCAACGTGATCAGCCCTTCGGGCAACATGATGATGGCGGGAAAATATCCGATGGTGCCCTTGAACTCCGTCCCGCGAAACGTCAAGGACCTCGAGGCGGTGCCGATTCACACGGGAATGTACCCAACGATCTTTGTCCGCGACGTCGCCGAGGTCGTGGATGGGGCGGACATCGTAACGAGCTACGCGCTGGTGAACGGGCGGCGGACCGTCTATATTCCGGTGACCAAACGGGCGGACGCTTCGACGCTGGCGGTCGTGAATTTGGTCAAAAAAAGCATTCCCAAATTTCAAAGTGTCCTGCCCCCGGACGTGAGGGTGAGCTATGAATTTGACCAGTCGCTCTGCGTCAAGCGTTCACTTGCCGGCCTGGTCGAGGAAGGCGCCCTTGGCGCGGTCCTGACCGGCCTGATGATTCTGGTGTTCTTGCGGGACTGGCGCAGCGCCCTGATTGTGGTGGTGAATATCCCGCTCCCCCTCATGGCGGCGCTGCTCGCGCTGAGCCTGGCAGGACATACCGTCAACATCATTACCTTGGGCGGCCTGGCGCTGGCCGTGGGGATTCTGGTGGATGAGGCAACCGTTGATCTGGAGAATATTCACGTCCATTTGACGCGAGGCAAAGGGCTGGCGCGAGCCGCGTTGGACGCCACGAATGAAACCAGAGTGCCTCGGCTGCTGGCGATGCTCTGCATTCTGGCGATGTTCACTCCCGCTCTCTTCATGGCTGGGGCGGCGCGGGCCATGTTTCTGCCGCTCGCGCTCGCGGTCGGCTTTTCCATGGTAGGCTCCTATTTTCTGTCCAGCACGGTGGTGCCGATTCTCTCGGTTTGGTTGTTGCGCGGGCACGAATTGGCGGCGGCAGGCGCGGCTGCCCACGAGGATGGATTCGCCCGGTTTCAGAGGGCGTATGCCCGCGCCCTGCAACAGTTGGCGCCGTGGCGCGGCCGGATCACATTTGCGTATTTGGCCGCATCGGTCGCGGTGATCTTCTTTATTGGCGGACGATTGGGAACGGAGATTTATCCGCAAGTGGACGCGGGGCAGTTGCAGGTGCGCCTGCGGGCTCCCGCCGGGACCGACATTGATGGCACGGAAGCAGTGTATCTGAAGGCGCTCAATATCATCAAGACCGCCGTCAGGCCGGAAAATGTGGACATCTCACTGGGATTGATCGGCGTTCACGGCGCGAATTTTCCGATCAACTTCGTGCATCTCTGGAACGGCGGCCCGGAGGAGGGTGTGTTGCAGGTGCAATTGAAACCCGCTGCGCGGGTGAACCTCGGGAGCTTGAAGGACGAACTCCGGAGTCAATTTGCAGCGCAGATTCCGGGTGTGAACTTCTCGTTTGAGCCGGCGGATATTGTGAGCCGGGTGATGAGCCTCGGTGCGGCGACGCCAATAGAAGTGGCGGTGAGCGGGCAGGACCTGGACGTGAGCCGCGCTTTCGCGGAAAAGGTGAAGGACAAGCTGGAAGGAATCGGCGTCTTGCGTGACGTGCAATTCGGCCAGTCGCTCGATTACCCTACGGTGGATGTGAACGTGGGCCGGGAAAGGGCGGGAATCATCGGGCCGAATATCAGAGAAGTCTCGCGGGCGGTGGTGCCGGCGACGTGGTCGAGCCGGTTTGTTGATCTGAATTTTTGGGCAGACCCGAACAGCGGTGTGGCGTATCAAGTGCAGGTGCAGATTCCGCAACGGCTCATGACTTCGGTGGAGGACGTGGGAAACCTTCCGGTAATTCAGCATAAGCCCAAAAACCCGGAAAAGAGAATCAAGGATGTCCTGCTGCGCAATATTGCACAAATCAGTGAGGGGACGGCGATGGGGCAATACGAACGCTACAACATGCAGCGGCTGATAACAGTCCGGGCGAACATCGCCGGCGACGACCTGGGCGGCGCGGCGCGGCGGGTGAACCGAGCCATCAAGGAATTGGGCGCGCCGCCGGCAGGGGTCAATGTGGCCGTGCGCGGGCAGGTGGTGCCGATGCAGGAAATGCTGGACGGATTGCGGCGCGGCCTGGTTTTGGCGGTCGCCGCCATTTTCCTGTTGCTGACGGCCAATTTTCAATCGGTGAAGATGTCGTTCATCGTGGTGTCCACCGTGCCGGCGGTACTGGCGGGAGCGGCGCTGGCACTATGGCTCACGAATACGACGCTCAATATTCAGTCATCCATGGGAGCGATCATGGGCGTGGGCGTCGCGGTGGCGAATGCCATTCTGCTCGCGGCCTTTGCCGAACGCAGCCGGCTGGACGGCGCGACTGCGGCTGATGCGGCGCTCGAGGGCGCGCGCAGCCGGTTGCGCCCGATTCTGATGACGAGCGCGGCGATGATCGCCGGCATGATGCCGATAGCGTTGGGTCTCGGCGAGGGCGGCGGACAGGCAGCGCCGCTGGGCCGCGCAGTGGTGGGCGCCCTGGCGGCGGCGACGATGGCCACGTTGTTCGTGCTGCCGTCCGTCTTTGCCCTCGTCCAAACCCGCAGTCACCGCCGAGCGGCATCCCTCGACCCAAGCGACAAGGCGAGCAGTCACTATCAACCCAGAACCAACACGAACTCAATTGCATGAATGCGACAATGCCCAAATGGATGGCAGTTTCTATTCTTGAGCCTGCCCCGAAAGTCCGGCGAACAGGGGACTTTGTCGCAACCTTTGTCGCAATCTTTGTCGAATTGGCCATTTTTCGACAAAGTTGGCCACAAAGGCTGCGACAAAGGCTGCGACAAAGCTCCGGAATCGCACTTTTGGGGACAGGCTCTATTCCAATCGTGGCCGCAACGCTCCTGTGCGGCTGCGAGCCGGCGAGTACGCCAGGGGCCAATCCAAAGGAAGAACCGCCGATCGAAGTCAAGGCGGTTCATCCGCACCGGGGCGAAGTTTACCGTTACATTAACCTTCCGGGAGAGGTGCATCCATTGTTCCAGGTGACTCTTTTTGCGAAAGTCGAGGGTTACCTGGAAACGCTGACGGTGGACAAGGGAGACTACGTGAAGGCCGGAGACTTGATCGCGGATATCGACGTGCCGGAACTGCGGGCCAACCGGACGAAATACAAAGCCGAATTGGAACTGGCGGAGGCCGAATACAAACAGAGCAGCGATGAACAAATCAACCTGCCGGCCGCAGCGTCGGCCAGGGAGATGGAACAAGCCAGGAACAAAGTCGGCGTGGCCAAAGCCAGGCTGGGGGTGGCCAAAGCGAATTTGGAATATACGGATACGATGCTGAATTACGCGAGGATCACGGCGCCCTTTGACGGGGCGGTGACGAAACGGTATGTCGATCCGGGAGCATTCATTCCTTCACCCAACGCGGCTGACACCCCCGAGGCCGCGGCGATCATCAATCTGACTGATTTCAAAACGCTGCGGATGCAGGTGGCCGTGCCGGAAACCGAGGTGCCACACATTGAATTGGGACAGCCGGTTCGGTGGACCACCGACGATCTGCCGGGACAGTACTTCGATGGCACCGTGACGCGGTGTTATTGGGCGTTGGACCGGGCCACGAAAACCATGCTGACGGAAGTCCAGATGACCAATCCGGGAGTCGCATTACGGCCCGGAATGTTGGTAAACGCACGGATCGGTTTGGAAAAGAAGCATGATGCGTTGCTCGTCCCTGCGGGGGCATGGGTAAAGGAAAAGGTGAATTCCTTCGTATTCACCCTAAGTGACGGCAAAGCAAAGAAAGTGCCTGTCCAAACAGGATTCAACGACGGAACGAATGTCGAGATCGTGGCCGGGCTCAAGCTCGACGATATGGCGATTCTGCCGGGCCAGCAGACTTTGCATGATGGCCAGCGGGTGACAATGACAGAACCAAAATGATCATTCTTCGAAGAAAGGGAAGAGTTTTTTGAGTTCTTCCTTGTCGGGGCGGCGGCCGTATTCGCAGATTTCAAAGGCCTCGGCGCATTTGATGGAGGCGGCCTTGTCCTGGCCGTAAAACTCGGCCAGTTTGGAGCGGAAACGCTGGGCGAGGTCTTGCGCGCGTTTTTCAAAACCGGCGCGGACCTGGCGGTGCCGCTCTTGCTGTTTGGCCGGGTCGGTGGGAATCAGCTCGGGGTAACCATTGGCGCCGCCCTCGTAGAACTGGGATTCGAGGGCATCCAGGGCATCGAGCTTCTGCTGGATGACCGCGTCGATGGCGATGGCGATGTCCGGCTCGAAGGGATTGGGCTTCTGGAAGTGATCCGGGTTGTAGAGGAACACGGGATTGTGTTTGAGATAGGGGACGTCGGGGCAAAAGAAGGGGACGGTGACCATATAGGCGGAATCCTGGACGAGCACGCCTGTGTAGCGGTGATCGGGATGATAGTCGTTGGGGCGCGGGGCGATGACAACGTCGGCCTTCCACTCGCGGATGAGGCGAGTGATGAGCCGGCGGTTTTCGAGGGTGGGGAGCAGTTCGCCGTTGTGGATGTCCAGGACCTCGGAGGTGACGCCCAGTATCTTGTCCGCCCGCGCGGCCTCGGCTTTGCGGCGGAGGGCCAAGGGTCCGCCGGCCTCGCGCCAGTGGCCGATATCGCCGTTGGTCACGGAGACCAGCTTTACATGGTGTCCTTTGGCGGCCCACATCGCGGCCACGCCGCCGATTTGGATTTCGCAATCATCCGGGTGGGCGCCGAAGCAGATGATGCGCAGCTTGCCGTCATCCGGCGGCGCCGGCGCGGCGGCGGTCAGAAGGAGAGTGCCGGTTGTCATGAGGGGGAGGAGTGAGGATTTCATACGTTCATACAGTTGGTTACAGCCCTCAGTATAGAGCCGCCCGGCGGGCAAGCAAAAACAATCGCTTATCGGCTCACGTGCGGGGCGCGTTTGGATGCTGCCGATGCGATTCGATACAGCCACGGTGGACACACTTCCATTGCGGGGCAGGGACAAGTTGCCGAACGCCCGGCGGTGAAGAGGCAGGGCGCGGCTTACTGTTCGGCTGCGCGCCCCCTCTCCGTGCTGTAGGCCATACAACGGGCCAAGCATCCTGCCCGCCGCCGGAGTTTGGGTTTCTTGCACGCCAACGTCGTGCGGGCATATCAGCCCAGGGCAACCGCCCTGGGAAAATCGCCGCGCAAATGCGAACCCGCCCTGCAAGGGCGGGAGCGATTTGAGACGTGGGGCAGGAATGCCCGGCGCCCTTGCAGGGCGCAAGAGCCCAGTACGGACGGCTTTCCCAGGGTGCTACCCTGGGCTGGTTTGCGGCGCGCTTTCAGCGGGGGGTCCACGGACGCTCCGGGCGCAGCGCGAGTGCCCCAAGCTCAAGGAGCAGGCAGGACGCCTGCCACATTCCGGCTCGCCACGCGGGCGAAAACCGGGATAAGGGCTGGACGGGCGCGATGAGCAAAGACAGTTCCCTGCCATAGCAGCGCCGCCCCTCGACCCTAGCCCGGATATTTCACACCCAGAGGGCCGGCCGTTGTCATTTTCCCTGTCTTGCGGCGTTCGGAGGCCCAAAGCCGGCTGAAGCCGGCGCTCCGGCCTGTGGGCGTTCCGTGCCGGGTG
>Ga0181524_10000733_pt1 | contig 39456 bp, 31 predicted proteins | sample PEATcosm2014_Bin_34_FD_119761 | JGI IMG/M metagenome (GOLD analysis project Ga0181524, IMG submission 119761) | Peatland microbial communities from MTU Mesocosm Facility, Houghton, MI, USA - PEATcosm2014_Bin05_60_metaG | ecosystem: Environmental > Terrestrial > Soil > Wetlands > Peat | place... | reverse complement strand
TGGAACATTGGGATAGGCGCACCAATAGACATAAGGCAACCGTGTCTGCGCGGCGGGGCACTACCGCTATCAGGGCCAGCGCTGCGAAGCAGACCACGGGTCCCCCGGAGCGCATCCCGGAGGGATGAAAGGAGGTAGCCGGGGGTCGAAGCGCAGCGAGACCCCCGGTCCTGCGGGTGTGCGTCCGCATCCCAGAGGGATGCCAGAAAGCGGTTCACGCTCCCGGTGCCGCGCCGTGATTTCTGGCACCCCTTGCGGGGTGCTTGACCACCGCCTGGGTCGACCGGGGGTCACGGCGACGCCGTGACCCCCGGCTTACCTTCTGGCAACCCTCCGGGTTGCACGCCCGACGCCCCGCATCGGGACAAAGAAACTTAAGCGAACTATCTTCCGTGGAAATCCAGGCTAGTGCGCCTCAACTGAGGCCTCGCCATCTGGTGAACCGAGCACTTGACAATGGAATCCAATTCCGGCACTGTCGGCCAATTATGGCTGAGACTGGAAACCAATCTGCAACTGTAACAAATAATGCGCGTTTCCCTGACCTTGAAAACAAGGTTGTTCTTATCACTGGCGCAGCAAGAGGAATAGGCAGGTGCATTGCAGAGGCATTTGCCGAGCAAAAGTCAAGGCTTATGCTTGTTGACTTAAGCCCGAGTGTGGTTGAAACGGCCCTTTCAATATCTAATGCTTACGCCGTGCAGGCAACGCATGCAATTGCAAACGTGACAATCTCCGAGCAGGTAAAAGCCGCGGTAGATGCGACCCTAAAAGCGCATGGCCGCCTGGACGTGCTTGTGAATAATGCAGGCATTACACGGGACAAGCTTGCGCTGCGGATGTCTGACGAGGATTGGAAGGCGGTTATTGATACAAACCTCACAGGCGCATTTTACTTCTTCAGGGAGTCCGTGAGATATCTAAGAACGACAGAAGGCGCAGTGATCAACATCAGCTCGATTGTCGGTCTTATGGGGAATGCGGGCCAGATGAATTATTGTGCTGCAAAGGCCGGAATGATAGGGATGGTAAAATGCATCAACCAGGAATATGGAAAATCCATCCGGGCGTATGCGATCTGCCCTGGGTTCATCCAGACAGATATGACTTCCGGACTGCCTGAAGCAGTGAAACAATCCTTTATACAAAGGACGCCGCAGGCAAGAGCAGGCGCCCCAAGGGAAGTTGCCGAGGCTGTGGTGTGCTGTGCGGCAAAATACGGCAGCAGCTTCAAAAATGGAGCAATCATTCCAGTGGCAGGAGGACTGGGCGGGATTTGATCCGAATCGTAACTATTCAGGTTTCGGCGGCAGCGCGGGCAGTCCTCTGCCCGCCGCCGGCAGTGGCATCGCATCCGGTCCGTTCCGCCCACCAAGTCCAGTTGGACGTTGATCGTGAGAGCATTTGTCCTTCCGAGCTTAGAGCGGCAAAGCCGCAACCGAGGAAAAGATGAACCACGGATGCCACGGATCAACACGGATTTCTTCTATCCGTGCCATCCGTGAAATCCGTGGTAAAAACCGGGGCATGAAACACGAAAAGCTCACCGGCGAAATCCTGGGAGCGGCCATGGCCGTGCTCAACGAACTGAAGCCGAAACTGGGAGCTGACCACGGATTACACGGATTTCACGGATAGAGCGGGACGTTCTGGTGCCCGGGGGGCGGAGCCCGGGTTGACGGCCCATCATCAACCCACGCTCTGGGCACGGAGGAATGGCGGAGCCCATCACCCCTGCGCCGCCGAGAAGGACACCCACGCCAGAATGGTTCACGCCTCGTCGGTCTGAGGCGCAGCCTCGCTAAATGTGGGCCGGGTGTCGAGGGTCGAGGGAATAGGGCTCCGGCGCTTGCCCAATGCCCTCGTCCCGGTCAATGCTCAATGACTCGCCCCTGGACACTCGCCCCGTCTCCGGGGGGCTATAAACGGGTCGAGGTTTTGTAGGTGCGCTCGGGCGGGGGATCGGGATATATTGACAGCATTGCAAGCTTTTGGTAACGATGCCTCTGTTGCGTGCGGCCAGCAGTGGGAGAATGGGCCGGAATGAAAATGAACATGAAAGCCATTTTGACGCCTGCGCTGATGACGGCTTGGGCCGCATTGGAAGGGACGCGCAACTCGCTGGCGGAAGAGGAGACAACCAAACCAGAAACCAACCCGGAGAGACCCTATGTTCAGAGCGATTAAACGAGTATTCATTTGGCTGGGGCTGATGGCGGAGAAGGCGACCGAGACGGACGCGATCAACCAGGCGGTAGTTGAGCGCGGGATTCGCGACTCGAAAGCCAAGGCGGACAAGGCCCATTATGCCAACGGCCAACTGGCCGGGCAGATAGCCATGCTCAAGGACCAGATCAAGCGCCAGGAGCGCCAGCGCGAGGAGTTGCAGGGCCTGCTTCAGGCGGCGGCCAACGCCAACGACGAGGCCAACGGCTCCCATTATGCGGAGGAGTTGGCGACGCTGGAACAGGACCTCCAGGAGAACAAGAGCCAGGCCGACAACCTGGAACAGCTCTACAACCAGAACACGGGAATCATCGCCGAGAGCCTGCGCGAGATTCAGAGGTTCCAGCGCGAGTTCGAAACGGTCAAAGCCAAGGTCGCCATCGGGCGCTCGCTGGAGAGCCTCTCCGGCATGATGAAGAGCTCGATCAACGAGTTGCAGGGGATGATGGGGGGCGAGATGGGCCAGTCCATGCAGCAACTCCGGCAATCGGCCGCCTCGGGCGAGGGCCAGATGCGCGCCACGCTGGACCTGGCCAAGGAAATGGGTTCGGGCATCGCCCGCCAGCAGGAGGCCCGCAAGCTTCGCGGCTCCATGCTCTTTCAGGAATACAAGAAGAAAATGGGGCTGGTGCAACCGGAGGCGGCGGCGAGCGCGCCGCCTGCCGCCGCTCAGCCGGAACGGCAGAAGATCTCGGAAAAATGACAACCAGGCAAGTTTATGACTACACGAGGCAAAATTGTTTTGACGATAGTGCTCTTGGCGGTCGTCGGTTTGGGCGTTGCCCGCTGGTGGGACAAGATCGCCCCGCAAGTCAAGCCCGCGCATATCTCGATCAATGTTGACGAGGTCAAGAAACTGGTCCAGGCGCAGCGGGTGGACCCGGCCAGCATCCCGCTGTTGATCGGGACCAACGCGGCGACGTTGGTGGAGCGGTCGGGCATCCCGGCTGTGAGCGGGGTGAGCGATTACTCCAAAGAGACCAGAGACGGCAAGGTGATCGTCAAATTCCCGATCAATGTCTGGCCCGGCTGGGCCCCCATCATCGTGGCCAATGGCGGTTTGGAGCCGAGCGACCAGAGCGTGTTCCTCAAGAGGCACGGTTTCTATGTGCGGCTGGACATCGTGGACGACCCGGTCAAGGCGCGGGACCTCTTTGCCGGCGGCAAGAGCCATGTCCTGTGGGGCACGCTGGACATGATCGCGCTGTTCGCTCCGGAACTGGTCAAGGACTCGCGCACGATCCCGGTCGTCTGCCAGCAGGTCGACTGGTCCGCCGGCGGCGACGGCGTGGTTGCGCGGGGCGACATCCGGAACATCAATGATTTTCGGAGCGCAGGGGGCAAACACAAGAAGGTGATCCTGGCCCAGAACTCCCCGAGCCATTACCTGATTATGTCGCTGCTCATTGACGCGGGGATTGACCCCGGCGATGTCGAGTTCAAGTGGGCCGCCGACGCCCCGTCGGCGGCGAAGATTTTCGTGAGCGACCCCAGCTACGATGCGTTCGTGGGCTGGTCGCCGGACATCTACAACATCACGGACCGGGACAAGAGCACGCGGCTGGTGGTGACGACGGGCACGGCCAATCACCTGATTGCCGATGTGTGGGCGGTCCGCAACGATTTCTTTCACGACAACCCCCAGATCGTCTCCGGGCTGGTGCAGGGCATCTTCGAGGGCATGGACATGGTGCGCAAAGACCCCAAAGCCGCCGCCGCCGCCCTCGCCAAGGCCTTCCAACTCAAGGAGGCGGATTGCATGAGCATGGTCGGCAAAGATGGGGGGATTACCGAAGGGGACGCGCACCTGACCAACTACCGCGAGAACGCGAAGTTTTTCCTGGACCCGTACAATCCGGCGAATTTCGAGGTGGTGTGGAACAGCGCCTCGACCATTTACAAGTCCCTGGGCACCATCAGCACGACTGTCCCGCCGAGCAAAGTCAAGGCCCACACGGTCCTGGCAGCGATGGCCGAGGCTTACAAAGACGTGCGCGATCTTTCGCAACCGACCTTCCGGCCCAACGCCCTGGCCAATATGAGCGCCGAGGCCGGGGCAGGACAGGTTCTGACCAAGGCGGTCTTGGTCGCGTTCGAGCCCAACAAGGCCGTGCTCGACCCGCAATATGACGCGACGATTCCCGCCACGCTCGAGGAGATCGGCAAGCTGGCCGGCAAGTTCGGCAACGCCTACATCATCATCGAGGGCAATACCGATGCCAGCCGCAAGGGTATCGTCCCTACGGACCTCGTTCGCCAGCTCTCCTACGACCGCGCCGACGCCGTCCGCAGGGCGATCATGGAGAAATACAAGTTCGACCCGAACAAATTCAAGGTCCTGGGCAATGGCTGGGACAATCCGCTGCCCGGCTGCACCGACCCGAGCAACGCCGAGCACAACCGGAAGAACCGCCGGGTAGAGGTGAAGGTCTTCCCGCTCGAGGCGGGGTCATGACGGTCTATGCGCGAATTTGACCGGTTTCTGATTGCGGCGGTTGTGTTTGTGGGGTTGCTGACGCTGGTGGCGCGCCTGGCGAAGCTGCGGGTGCATGGGGAGTTGTCGTACGCCCGGGCCATGGGCCTGACGGGGCTGTTCCTGGGGGTGGTGCTGGCGGTGTGGTGGTTTGCAACGCGGGGCCCGCCCACGGAGCGGCTGGTGCAGCCGTTGATTCTGCCCAGCCCGATCGAGGTCCTCAAGTCGTTTGGGCCGCTGCACTTCGAGCAGGGGTTGGTGCGCAGCGCTCTTTATTCCTGGCTGCGCGTGACGGCGGGCTTCTCGCTGGCGGCGTTGGTGGCCTTGCCCTTGGGCGTTTACATGGCCACATTCCCGCCCATCGCGGCCTTTTTTCGTCCGCTCTCGCTGGCGGGGGCCTACGTGCCGATTGTGGTTTTCATCCCGCTGACCATGAGTTGGTTCGGGACCGAGGAGACGCAGAAGATCGGATTTTTGTTTATCGGCTGTTTTGTGGCGCTGTTGCCGCTGGTGATCAAAGACATCGCGGATGTGCCGACGGCGTTTTTGGACGTGGCGGTGACCAAAGGGGCCTCGCAATGGCAGCTTGTGCGGCATGTGCTCTTTCCGGTGGCCCAGGCCAATATCTGGGACCACTTGCGCGGCGTTTACGGGGTAGGCTGGGGGTGGATTATCATGGCGGAGGTCGTCGTCCGGCCCCAGTACGGCCTGGGCGGTCTCATCGAGGCCTCGGAACGGCGCAGCCAGACGGAGGCGATTTACGCCGTGATTATCGTCATCGTGCTCATTGCGGTGGCTTGCGATCAGTTGTGGCGCATCGGCGGTGAACTCTTGTTCCCGTACCGGAGGGAGGAAGAATAACCTTGAACCAGCCCCAGAACGCTCCCGGGCCCGGCAAGGCGGCCGCAGCCCAGACTGCACCCGCCCCGGCTTCGCCTCCGGACGTGGTCGTTTTCAAGAAAGTCACCAAGCGTTTTGGCGAGGGCCGGGAGGCGAGGGTGGCGATTGAGGACGTGTCGTTTGTGGTTGAAGACGAGCCGAACGTGGGGGAGCTGGTCACGATCGTGGGTCCTTCGGGCTGTGGCAAGTCCACGGTGCTTCGAATCATCGCGGGCCTCAAGCCGCATTTTCCGCCGACGCTCGGGGAGGTGCGTGTGCTGGACAAAGCGGTGCGGGAACCGGGGCCGGACCGGGGGCTGGTGGATCAGAAGTATTCGCTCCTGCCGCATCTGGACGTCATTGAGAACATTGCCTTTGGGTTGAGGCTGCGCGGGGTGAGGCGGTCCGAGCGCCTGGACCGGGCCCAGGAATGGGTCAAGAAGGTGGGGCTGGAAGGATTCGAGAAGAAATTCCCGTCGGCCCTTTCGGGCGGGATGCAGCAGCGTGTGGCGATAGCGGCGACGCTCATCCTGGAGCCGCGCATTCTGCTCATGGACGAGCCTTTTGGGGCGCTGGACCCCGGCATCCGGCTGCGGATGCAAGAGTTGCTGATCCACCTCTGGAACGAACAGCAAGGAACGGTCTTCCTTGTGACCCATTCGGTCGAAGAGGCCGTCTATCTTGGGGACCGGGTCTATGTCATGGCCGCCAACCCGGGCCGGTTGGTAGAGATTCTGAAGGTGCCGCGCCCGTCGGAGCCGCCGGAGGAGAGCCGGCGCAAGCCGTGGTTTGTGAACTTTTGCCAGGCCCTGCTGCGGCGGTTGGAGGAGGAATCTCCCGCGCACACGGGGGTCAAGGTGTAGCAAGGGCAAACGCGCATGGAAGAGCAAGCGACAAATTATCGCGGCGAATTCCTGAAGAGCCCGCACCACGCGGCGCTGGGGCTGCTGACGCTGGGGTTGGGTTTTCTGAGCGCGCAGGTTTTGGGGCTCATCGCGGGGGCGACGCTTTACCTCCTGGGCTGGATTTACCTGCCGGACCTGCCGATGTTCCGGCGCTGGGTGGATCGGCGCCGCGAGGCGGTCCGGCGGCTGGCCGAGGAGCAGAAGATCACGGGGTTTGTCCAACGCCGGGATGCCCTGCTGCGCTCGCTTTCTCCGGCGGACGGGGAACGCTACAGGCGGCTGGCCCAGGTTTGCGCGGACATCGAGGCTGCCCGCGCCGACACCCCGGCGGGACCGGCCGAGCCGTCCGCCGACCCGCGCCTGCGCAAGCTCGATGAATTGATGTGGACTTACCTGCGCTTGCTGAGCATCGAAGAGTCGCTCGGGCAATTCCTGGAAACCGAAGGGCGGGAAAGGGTGCCCGACCTTTTGAAAGAGGCCGAAGCGGAGGCCGGCCGGTTGAACGGCGAGATCGAGTCGCTCAAGGCCAAGGGCAACACCGCCCTGTTCGAGACCAAGCAGCGTTACCTGGGCTCGCGCCTCGAGCGGCTCGATGTGTTGCGCAAGCGCCAGCAACGCAGCGAACAAGCCCGCGCCAACCTCGAGCTGGTGATGGCCGAACAGGATCGCCTGGACCAGCAAATCAAACTCCTCCGCGCCGATGCCATCGCCACAAAAAACGCCGAGACCCTCACCGCCCGCATCGATGCCACGGTCGAACACCTGGATCAAACGAACAAATGGCTGTCCGAGCTTGACGAGTTCAAGGACCTCGTGGGCGATTTGCCCAATACGGACCTGCGCGTGGGATACCAGCCGACGGCCGATTCGCCCCCGGCGCCGCCGGTCATAGAGGAGGCGCAAGGCAGGAGGCGGAATGCCGGCCGGCAGAGGCAGTCGGAGTGAGGAAGGAAGGCATAAGATGGAGCCGGCATTCACGGAGCTCAATCTCCCTCCGTCAACCTGGCGCAAGACGCGCTCCTCTTCTTTGAGAGGCGGGCTTGTCAGGGCGCCGAAAGCCCGTTAGCTTTGAGGCCATGAACGCAGGACCCTCAACCGCCGCGAACCAGGCGCCCGCAACGCCCGCCCAAACCCGGCTTCCTCTGCGGGGCTGGGCGCTGGAACTGGCGCGGCGGTGGAACGGAGGCACTTACTCGCTGTTCGTTGTGCACGGGAACATTTACGACCTGTTTCCCGTGCAGGACAACGGGGACCTCCATTACGCGCCGTTGAAGACGTTCCTGGTGCGGCGGTTTTTCCCGGAGCGCGCCTGTTTGCTGTTTTACGACATCAGCGACGGCCTGACCTTTGGGTCGGGTGAGATGCAGAAGCGGTTTTTCGAGTGGCTGGGCGTGTACGACAGCGTGGAGGGGACCAACTTTCACGAGGCGGGCCTGCCGCGCGATTTCGTGCGGCTGGCGCCCCTGCTGCGGCGGTTTTTCCTACGGGTGGCCGAGGAGCAGGAAAAGTGGCGGGGGATCACGCTGGTCATCGATTATCCGGAGAAGCTGATACCGGCTTGCGAGGAGGCCAATGCCAGCTCCGAGGAGCGGATGAACCTGGTCACGTTCCTGAAGTGGGGGGCGGCCCCCGAGATGGCCAGCCTGGACATTGGGGTGATTCTGCTGGCCGAATCGGCGGACGAGTTGAGCCCGCGCCTGTTGCAGAATCCGCATGTGGCCCAGGCGCGCATCGATTTGCCCGACGCCGGGGAGCGGCTCCAGTTCCTGCGCTCGGGCTGGGCGGAGGCGATGGCGGGGGGACAGCCGTTTTCAGCGTGGAGCGATTTTTCGGCGGAGGAACTGGCGGCGCGGACGGCGGGGCTGAACCTGCTTCGCATCCGGCATTTTCTGGCTGAGGCCATCCGCAACGGCCTGCGGGTGACACAGGACCATCTGACTGCGAGCAAGAAGCGGCTCATCGAGGAGTATTGCCAGGGGTTGGTGCGCTTCAAGGACCCCAAGCCGGGAGTCAACCTGGACCGGGTGGCGACGCACAGGGCGGCCAAGCAACGCCTGCGCGAACTGGCGTGGCTCATCAAGGGCGGCAAGACCGATGTCATCGAGCGCGGCGTCCTGGTCCCCGGGCGTGTCGGCGTGGGCAAATCGTTTCTGATCGATTGTTTCGCCAGCGAATGCGCCTTGCCCGTGATGGAGATGGGTGAATTCCGCTCCAAATGGGTGGGGGACACCGAGCGGCAGCAGATGCGGATTCTGATGACGATTCGGGCGCTGGGACCGGTCATCGTGGTGGTGGACGAGGCCGACGCGGTCTTTGGGACCCGGGAAGGGGAGGGGGACAGCGGGGTTTCGGGGCGGGTGTTCGCAGCGTTTGCCGCGCACATCGGCGATTCGACGTTGCGGGGACGCGAGCTTTGGGTGGCCATGACCTCGAGGCCGGACCTGCTGTCCATCGACATGAAACGCCAGGGCCGCTTTGGCCTGTGCATTCCGCTGTTTCCGGCGCAAGGGCCGCAGGATGTCCTGGAACTGTTCACGACTGTGGCCCAGGTCAGAAAAATCTCCCCCGGCGAACCTATCCTGGCTTACATCCGGGAGAACCTCGGTTCGCTGCCGCTCACGGGCAGCGACGTGGAGTCAATTCTCATCCGGGCCAAGGAACGGGCTGTTTTGGCCAGCCGGGACGAGGACGTGCAGCGGGGCGATTTCGAGGAGGCCGTCAGCTCGTTTATCGATCCGCTCGACCCGAACCTGCTTCGCATGCAGGAATTGGCGGCGGTTCTGGCCTGCTCGGACCGGCGCTATCTGCCGGAGCAGTACCGCGCTGCGGATCGCGCCGCGCTGTTGGAGGAATTCGGGAGGCTCCGGTTGCGTGTCGGGCGCGCCTGAGCGTCGCCTTCCGATCCGCCCCGGCGGTTGAGAGGCAAGGGATCTCTAGCCGCTTCCTTTGAGCTGCGCCGCCAGCTTTCGCTCCAGCGCGGTCATAACCACCTCGGTCGCGGCCTCGACGCTCAGTTCGGCTGTGTTGATGGTCACGTCGTAGTCCAAAGGGTCGCGCGCGTCGTGGCCAAAGTGCCGCTGGGCCAACGTCGCTCGTTCGCGATCCGATGTCTGGACCTCAACCCGCGCCGCCTTCAAGCTCAAGTTCTCACGGCTGGCGATTCGCCGGACCCGCACGTCGATCGGCGCAACCATCCGCACCCGCAAACCGAACTCACTGGGCAAAAGGTAATGTGCTCCGCGGCCGACGATGACCACGTTTCCCTGGTGGCCCAGGGTGAGAAGAATCTCCCGCAGGTGGGCCAGGTAGCCGGGCGGCCCAATCGGCTCAGAGTGAAAGAGCCGGCCAACGGCATCGCGGATCGTCGCCCGATCGCGCTCATCCAAGCTCTCAATCAATTCCCGGCGAACCTGGGCTCTTTGTGCGATTGCGTCCACGATTTCCTTGTCGAACACTTGCCAGCCCAGACGTTTTCCGGCCAGTTGGCCAACCGCACTGCCGCCTGCCCCCTTTTCGCGGGAGATGAGCAGACAGGGACCATAGGACAGCTTGCCCTCCTTGCCCCGCCCCGAACGCTGCTCACGGTCCGCCCGGGCATCGTAGGCCCGGTAAAGGGCAATCTGCTTTTTGACCATATCGTAAACATCCATCATAACAATTCCTCCGCGCCGGATCGGGGCCGGAGTTTGAATTGCCGGGCGGGCGATGTCAAATCCTGTTTGGAACAGTAAAAAAACACTTCATCCCGCCTTGACAAAGGCGAACCAGGCGCGACGTTGCCTCTGTGGTATATAATGAAACACTATAACAATCATTAGTCATTGCACGAGAAAGGAATCTTATGGAATCGAGTCTTGCTTCCCCCGCCAACGGAACCACAACCCTGTCGCCTCGAAACCGGCTTGAGGCCTTTCAGGGGCTGATCCAACGCGTTAAGCACACCGCCGCTGAGCGCACCAAGGCCACCGACAAACTTGTTCGCAGCCACCCTTATCAGGCCGTCGGCCTGGTCCTCGGTCTGGGCATGCTGATTGGCGCCATCATTGGGCGCAAGTGGAGGGCGTGAAGCATTCCGAAGGGGAATCCACCGGGAAGACGCAGAGGCCGGAGGCAGGCCGCTTGGAGTTTCCCGTCGTCGAGCGCGGAGGAATGATGTATAGGGCCCGATATGCGGGCAGGGTTAATCTGGACCAGTCTGATTTGGGGCGCCGGGGTCTGCCGAGCCGGCACGTTGTCCGACCCGGCGGTCGAGGGGTGGAACGTCCGTGTCGGGACGCAGACGTTTGCGGGGCTGTATCAATTCACGACGAACACGCTGCTGGTCGAGACGGCGCAGGCGATAGCCGGCATGGGGAGCGATGTGATCAAGGGTTACCTGGGGCCGGACTTTCCGCGCCAGTATCACATCACGCTGCCCGGCAACGTCACCAACCTCCTGACTTTGGCTCGGGATGAGCCCTCGTGCCGGCGGGTGTTGGACATGCCCTTCCGCCATTTCGTCTTTTGGGCTTATCCGTTTTTCAATTCTGAAGCGGGGTGGGTCAACGGGTACACGCCGGCCCAGCGCACCAATGAATACCGCCAGCTCTACGACCTGACGTGTTACCTTCTGACTAACTATAATAACTGCGGTAAGAGCTTTTATCTCGGGCACTGGGAGGGGGACTGGTATCTGTTGCCCAAGTTCAATACGGCTGCCAACCCGAGCCCGGCAGCGGTGGGGGGCATGATTGACTGGCTCAACAATCGCCAACAGGCCATCGATGACGCCCGGAGGGCAACCGCCTTCAGCAACGTGAATGTCCTGGGCTATGCCGAGGTCAACCGCGTGCTCGACGCCAGGCTGGGCGGCGCCAACGCCAACCAGCGCGCCATCAACAGGGTGGTGCCCTTTGTCACGAACCTGGACTGCCTCTCCTGGTCCTCTTACGACGGCATGGACCTGGGTCCTTCGGACCTGGTTGCGACGCTTGACTACATGCAGTCCATGCTTCCGACCAACAAGGCCGCCGCCATTGCGGGCAAGCGCATCTGGATTGGCGAATATGGCTGGGGCGGCCTGTCGGCCACCCGGCAGGAAATCAACAGCCGGCTCTACATCCGGAAACTCCTGTCGTGGGGGCCGCGCTTCATCCTGTTCTGGGAGATTTACAACAACGAGCCGGGCAATAATTTCTGCCTCATTGATTCCAACAACGTAAAGGTGGCCTCCTACTATCTCCACCAACGGTTCATCAACGGCGCCCGGTTGGCCGGGGCCCAATTCAAAGAGACCCACGGACGCCTTCCCAACGACAACGAGTTGGGGTCTTTGCTCGCTCCCATGTTGGATCAGCCCTTGCCGGCGCCCGTCAATCTGACCGTGTCGAATCTGGGCGGCGTCTTGCTGACGGCCTCTTCGGCCACGCTGTCCGGCAGCCTCGCCCAGGGCGTCTATGGCGACGATGCGGCTTGGGTGCGGGTGTTTTGGGGTCGTCGGGACGGCGGCGCCTCTCGCGCGGGTTGGGAGGGCTCTCTGGGTCTGGGCGTGAATAGCCGGTTCAATCCGGCCACCTTCACAGTCCTGCTCACGAACCTGGCGCCTGAGACCGGCTATTTTTTTCGCTTCTACGCCACGAACTCCAGCGGCGAGGCCTGGGCCCCAGCCTCAGGACTCCTGACCCCGTGGAAAGCGCGTGGCCCGCCCGGTGAGGGCGCCGGGCCTGCAGGCGCTGGGCCGGGGCTGTAGGCCGGGCGCCCTCACCCGGCGCGCCGGGTCTCTCGAATAAAGCATTTCCAATCAGGCCGGTTCGTTTCTATACTCGCTCGCAACGATTATGAACGACGTGCATCTGTTCTCCCGCCGACAATTCCTGCGCCAGTCCTCGATTGCTTTGGGAACCGTCCTGGCGGCGCCCACGCTTATTCCGGCATCCGCTCTTGGGGGCAACGGCTCGGCCGCTCCGAGCCAACGGATCAACATGGGTTTCATCGGCCTGGGAGGACAGGGGAGCGGCCATTTGCTGGGCGGGGCATGGACCTACGTGCCCGGGGGCTACATCGCGCGCGACGATGTCCAGGTCCTGGCCGTGTGCGACGTGCGCAAGGAGCGCCGCGACTACGCCCAGGGTCGTTGCAATCAAATCTATGCGGGCAAACTGGGCCAGGCCGGCTACAGCGGCGTCAAGGCGTACAATGACTTTCGGGAGATCCTGGCCCGGCCCGACATCGATGCGGTGCTGGTGGCGGTGCCATACCATTGGGCGGCCCTGATGGCCACGATGGCGATGCGGGCGGGCAAAGACATCTATTGCGAGAAACCGATAGCTATCACGGTGCGCGAGGGACGCAACCTGATCGAGACCAGCCGGCGCTACGCCCGCGTCTATCAGGCCGGCATGCAGCAGCGTTCCGAGTACGCCGGCAAATTCCGCGTTGCCTGCGAGTGGGTCCGCAACGGGCGCATCGGGCAGCTCAAGGAGGTCTATGCCTATCGCCAGCCGGGGGCATTTTACCCGACCCTCTGGACCTCCGAGCAGGCGCAGCCTCTGCCTGCGGGTTTCGATTGGGACCTCTGGTTGGGACCGCTCTGCTGGCGGCCTTACGCGGGCGAAGCGGGCCACGCCCTCTCCGGATGCTTCGTGGGCGATGTAAACTGGAGCCCGCACCACTACGACATCATCCAGTGGACGGTCAACCCCGATCCCTCCGCTCCAATCGAGGTTTCCTACGAAAACCACGGCAGCCGGGCCGAGGATGCCGTCATCCACTACCGCTATTCCAACGGCGTCGTCGTCCACTCGATCGGTTACCCCGGCGAGCGGGTGGGCGAGGATGGCGGCGCTAACTTCGTGGGCACCGAGGGCCGCATCGCTGTCGATCGCGACAGTATCGTCTCTTACCCGGCAAACATCCTGGAGCGGCCGCTCCGGCCGGAGGACAGCCGGGTCTATCACGCCAGCAGCCATTCGGGGAATTTCCTCGAATGCGTCCGCACCCGGCGCCCGACCATCTGCAATCCCGAGACCGCCGTCTATACGATGAACGCGATCCTCATTGGGGGGATTTCTCTCATCTTGAAGCGCGCGCTGAAATGGGACCCCGTCAAAGCCGAGTTTCAAGGTGACGAACAGGCAAATCGGCTCCTGTCCTACACCCCTCGCCCGCCATGGCGGCTCTGAAACCGAATCTCTTTCGACTCAACCGAATGAAAACCAAACGCTTGCTCCTCCCCTTCCTCGCCGCTTTTTTTGTGCTTGCTGCGTCCGGTGTTCGCGCCGACGAGGAACAGGACCTCATCGCCATACTCCAGTCCGCCGCCGGCGCCCCTGCCAAATGCTCTGCCTGCGTCAAGCTCAGAGTTGTCGGGACCGTCAAGGCCGTGCCTGCCCTGGCAGCGCTGCTCGGCCAGGAGCGGACCGCTCAAGCCGCCCGCTACGCATTGGAAGGGATGCCGTTTCCCGAAGCGGTCACGGCCCTGCGCCAGGCCCTTGGCGCCACCTCCGGCCTGATCAAAGCGGGCATCATCGACTCGCTTGGCTGGCGGCACGATGCCGCGGCCGTGCCGTTGCTGACCCCGTTGCTCTCCGACGCCGATGCCACTATTGCCTCGGCAGCCGCCACTGCGCTCGGCAGGATCGGCGGTGGCGACGCCGCCGGCGCGCTTATGGGGCTGGTCCGGGGGAACCAAGCCCCGAGCCAAGCCCCGCCCGCAGTCCGGGTTGCAGCGATGGAAAGCCTGTTGGCTTATGCGCAAGAAATCCTGGGCGGCGGCGACACCAACCGGGCCATGGCACTTTTTAGCGTGTTGTCCCCCCCGCCCCCTCCGGGTCCGGAGAACGTCCGCATCGCCGCCTGGCGCGGGCGGGTCATGGCGGATGCCTCGGGCCGCGGCGAACGGGTCATGGCAGCGCTCAGCGGCCAGGATCGCCTCTTGCACGCCGCTGCGCTCAAAGTGGTCCGTGAGCTGAAAGACGCAGCGGTCATCGAGGCCTGCGTGCGCCAGTGGGCGTCGCTGCCGGCGGACTCGCAACTGGCGGTCCTGGACGCCCAGGTCCAGCTTGACCCTCATTCGCTCTCGGTCGTGCGCACTGCAACGCAGAGTCCGCACCTTTCCGTGCGGGTGGCTGCCTGGCAAGCGATGGCCGAGCTTGGCGATGCTTCGGCCATTCCCGCCCTGGCCAAGGCCGCCGCCGCCGGAGAAACGGCCGAGCGCGACGCCGCGCGCGACACGCTGGCGCGCCTGCGCGGGCCCGGGGTGCGCGAGGCCTTGCTCGAGCAACTGGCTGGCGCCGAACCGCCGGAGAAGGCGGAATTGCTGCGCGCCCTGGGCGAGCGGGGCGACACCGAGGCGGCCAGTGTGCTCCTGCAAAACGCAGACCTCGGACCCGAGCCGGCGCGCCTTGCGGCCCTGGAATCGCTCAGGAAACTCGCCTTGGCCGCCACGTTCACGCCCCTGCTCGGTCTGGCGGCAAAATCCAAGTCGGAAGCCGAGTGCGAGCCTGTGCTCAAGGCGCTCTACGCCGTCACCCAGGCCAGTCACGACAAGGACCGGCTCACTCGGAGCCTCCTGGAAACCATGGGAGGCATTGCCGGCGCGGAACGGCGCCGCGTGCTGCCTCTGCTGTCGGAACTTGGAACGGTTGCAGCGCTGGAGGCCGCCCAGGCGGCCGCGCGAGACGCGGACCCCGAACTGGCCAAGGAGGCCGTGCGCGTCCTCTCGCAGTGGCCCAATGCGGCCCCGGCGGCGGGTCTGCTCGAGCTGGCCCGCGCCAGCGCCGAGCCGGGGCTCGGGGTGCTGGCCTTGCGCGGCTGCATCCAGGTGGCCGGCCAGGAACCCGATGCGGCCAAGCGTTTGGAGATGCTCCGGCAGGCCATGGCTGCGGCCAGGCGCCCGGAGGAAAAGAAGCAGGCCCTCGGCGGGATCGGCCAGGTCCCCACGCCCGAGGCCCTGCGGACCGCGGTGGCAGAGCTGGCCGAGCCCGGCTTGGGCAACGAGGCGGGACTTGCCGCATTGAGGATTGCCGAGAAACTCGCCGGCGCAAATCCGAAGCTTGCCGCCGAGGCCGCCGAGCAGGTGCTGGCCCAGTGCAAGACACCGGACGTGGTCAAGCGCGCCTGGGCCATGCGGGGCAAGCCTGCAGGGGCCGGGCCCTTCATCCAGGACTGGCAGGTCTGCGGCCCGTACCGCCAGGCCGGCATCATCGGCGCCGTGGCCCTTTTCGACATCGCCTTCGGTCCCGAGAAGGCGGGGGAGGCGGCGCAATGGAAGGCGATGCCGCGCGGCGACGTGGCCAATCTCTCGGGGGCCTTTCCCGACGAAATGAATTGCGTTGCCTATCTCAAGACGCGGATCGTCGCCCCGGAGGAGTGCGACGCCGCCCTGTTGCTTGGGAGCGACGACGGTGTGAAGGCCTGGCTCAATGGGGCGGTGGTCCATAGCAACAACGTCGACCGGGGCCTGGTGGCGGATCAGGACATGGCTCCCACCCGGCTCAAGAAAGGCGCCAACGAACTGATGCTCAAAATCACCCAGGGCGGCGGCGGCTGGGCCGCTTGCGCCAGAGTCATAGGGACGGATGGCAAGCCTGTCCGGGGTCTGCGTGCCGAGCCGTAACTTGCTTTGAGGCCGGGCGCTGGTAAGCTGGGTCTTAAATGCGGCTTCTAGACCGTTATTTTTTGCGCGAACTGCTCATCCCGCTCGGCTATTGTCTGGTGGGTTTTCTGGTTTTCTGGATTGCCTTCGACGTGTTCGCCAACCTGGGCGACTTTCAGAAGAACGGTCTTCTGGGCCGGGACATTGCGGAGTATTACCTGGTTCAGGCGCCGGAGATCCTGGTGATAATCCTGCCGATCAGTCTGCTGCTGGCCCTGCTTTATAGCCTGACCAACCACGCTCGCCACAACGAGATCACCGCGGCGCGGGTGGCGGGGGTGAGTCTGTGGCGGCTGTTGCTGCCCTACCTGGCGGTCGGATTGCTCATCAGCGTGGGGTCGTTTGCCCTGAATGAACTGTGCGTTCCCAACAGCGCCGAGGCTGCCAAACTCATTCTGGCGCGACACCTGGGACCCGGCTCGGGCCAGGCCAAAACCGGGGAGGCGCGCGGGCTGCCCGTCAGGAACGAGCGCGACAGGCGAGACTGGGTCATCGGGCTTTACAACAGCGTGAGCGGCGAGATGATCAACCCGGTGGTGGGCTGGCACGAGGCGGACGGTTCCTCCTATCTCCAGATTCATGCCCGGCGGGCCGCCCGCGTGAATGGCGTTTGGACCTTCTATGATGTCGAGGAATTCAAGACCGACCTGCACACCAACATGCCTCCGGTGCCGGTGCTCCAGACGAATGTCCTGGCGATGCCGGAGTTTTCGGAGACGCCCGAGCAGATCAAGAGCGAGGTCAAGATTAGCAGCGGCCTTGCCTTGCCCGGCGGCAGCAGGACCAAGAAAGCGGATATGTCGGTAGCCGAGATTCTCAATTACCTGCGCCTGCACCCAAATCCGTCCGCTTCGAGCCGCTCGTGGCTTTACACGAAACTGCACGGGCGCTTGGCTGCGCCCTGGACGTGCGTGGTGGTGGTGCTGATCGCGATTCCTTTCGGCGCGATTTCAGGCCGGCGCAACGTGTTCATGGGCGTCGCCGGGAGCCTCGTCATCTGCTTTGCCTATTTCGTCGTGCAGCAACTGGCCCTGGCGCTGGGCAGCGGCGGTTATTTGGAACCTTGGCTGGCCGGCTGGCTGCCCAACCTCTTGTTTGGCTTGGTGGGGCTGGGTCTTATGGCGCGCATCCGCTGAGCGGTCATGGACACTGAGGGCTTAGGGAAGGACAACGGGATGAACTGGGATTGGGATTAAGAATAGGATTAAGATTAGGATCAGGACGTGGAAGGACAACAGGAAGAACTGGCTGAGTTAAGGGCGCGATGTGAGCGGTTGAGCCTGCTCAATCAGGTGGGGAGCGTGATTCATTCGACGCTGGACCCGCAGGAGGCGCTGCAGCTCATTTTGAAGGAGGCGGTGCGGCTCATGCGCGCGTCCAGCGGTTCGATGGTGCTGCTCAATCCCACCAACGGGCTGCTGGAGATTCACGCGTCCCACGGGCTGCCGGCCCAGGCCGCGGAGTTGAAGCTGCCGATGGGGGCGGGTCTGACCGGGTGGGTGGCGCGGACGGGCAAAGGGGTGCGCGTGGGAGATGTCACCCAGGATCGGCGCTATGTCATGGTGCGGCCGGAGGTGCGTTCGGAACTGGTCGTGCCGCTGGAGGTCAACGGGGAGGTGCGCGGCGTGCTCAACGTGGATTCGGACGTGGCCGAGGCATTCACGGGCGATGACCAGGAGTTGCTGGAGGCCCTTGCGGCGCAGGCCGCCCGGGTCATTCACAACACCTGGCTTTACGAGCAACTCCGTCTCAAGGTGGGCCTGTTCGAGTCGCTCTTCACGGTCAGCCAGACCATTAATTCCACGCTGAACCTGGATGACGTCCTGAAGGTGGTCACGCAGGAGGCTTGCGCGCTGATGCGGGCCAAGACGTGCTCGCTGATGCTGCTGGACCCGAGCGGCCAGTGGCTGGACTTGCGGGCCAGCCACGGGGCAGGCCCGGCCTACACGGACAAACCGAGGCTGGCCACCGAAGAGAGCCTGCTGGGCATCGTTGTGCGGCGAAGAAAGCCGATGCAGATCGAGGACGTCCGGGTCTCCGGGCGATACCAGCACGTCGAGGTGGCGCGGTCGGAGGGGTTGGCGGCGCTGTTGAGCGTGCCGCTGCTCTTCGGGGGCCAGGCCCTCGGCACCCTCAGCGTCTATACCGGCCAGCCCTACAACTTCTCGAACGACGAAGTCCGCATCCTTTCGGCGCTGGCCGAGTTGTCGGCCATTGCTATCCACAAGGCCCGGCTTTACGAGCGGGTTGTGGACGTGGAAGAGCAGTTGCGCCTGAACGAGAAGCTGGCCGCCCTCGGGCTGTTGGCCGCGGAAGTGGCGCACGAAATCCGCAATCCGCTCACCGTCATCAAGATGCTCTACCATTCGCTGGGCCTGAAGTTCTCCGAGGGGGACCCGCGGGGCAAGGACGCCCGCATGATCGGGGAGAAGATCGAGCACCTCAACCGTATCGTCGAGCAGATCCTGAATTTCGCCCGGACCACCGAGCCCCGGATGGTCCCGGTGAACCTGAACGAATTGATCGATGAAATGGGCCTGCTCGTGCGCCACAAGCTCAAGCACCAGAACGTCCAACTGGAACGCCGGCTTCAGCCGGCCCTGCCGCCGGTGATGGGGGACGCCCCCCAGCTCGAGCAGGCCTTTCTCAATCTCATACTCAATGCCGCCCAGGCCATGCCTTCCGGGGGCACGCTCACAATTACCTCCCGCTCCCTGTCAGCCCCGCGCCGCGCCGGACGCCCCACCCACGTGGCCGTCGAGTTCGAGGACACCGGGCGGGGCATGACCGAGGAACAGCGGCGCGGCGCCTTCAAGTCGGTCTTGACCACCACCAAAGCCACGGGCACGGGCCTCGGCCTGGCCATAGTCGGCCGCGTCATCGAGACCCACCACGGCAAACTGAAGATCAAGTGCCCTCCAGGCGGGGGCACGACCGTCACGATCCTTCTGCCGGTGTGAGGGGCCGCCCGTCAATCTTGGCCTCCTTTCAAATCTGTAATCCTGCCGAAAGGTGCCCGTCATAAGCGTGGTGTTTATTAGTCCCGAACAGTGAATAAGAAACGAGATCCGGAACTGACGGACGAGGACAAGACAAGACTTATGAAACGCATATTCGATCATGTGAGCAATCAAGTGAGCGCCCTGGCTTTGGGCGGGGCGGTGGTGGTGGCAGGTTCGGCCCTTGCCTTCACGCAAAAGAGCCAGGCCGACTCGCACAGCGCGCCGGTCAAAGTGGAGTTGGATGAGCGGTCGGTGGCGCGGGAGGGGGGCGGGAGGACGAGCTTCGCGCCCGTGGTGAAGAAAGTGGGGCCGGGCGTCGTACAGGTATCTACGACGACCAAGGCGCATGAGATGTCCTTCAACGGGCCGCCGGAAATGGACGATTTGTTCCGGCGGTTTTTCGGGGAGCCACCTGGGGAACGGGCGCCGCGGCACAGCTACGGCATCCCGCGGCAGCAGGGCATCGGCTCGGGAGTGATTGTTACCAAAGACGGCTACATCCTGACCAACAACCACGTTGTGGACGGGGCGGATGAAGTGAAGGTGGAGTTGCAGGATGGGCGAGAGTTTACAGCCAAGGTGATTGGGCGGGACCCGAAGACCGACGTGGCGGTCATCAAGATCGGCGCGAACAATCTGCCGGTCGTAGCGATGGCCGACAGCGACAAGGTGGAGGTGGGGGACATTGTGCTGGCGCTGGGCAATCCGTTTGGCATCGGGCAGACGGTTACGACGGGTATTGTGAGCGCCACGGGCCGCGGGGGGCCTATGGGTCTGGATTATGAGGACTTCATCCAGACGGATGCGGCAATCAATCCGGGCAATTCCGGCGGGGCGCTCGTGGACGTGGAGGGACGGCTGATCGGCATCAACACGGCGATTCTGAGCCGGAGCGGGGGCAACCAGGGCATTGGGTTCGCCGTTCCGGTCAATTTGGCGCGAAGCGTCATGGAGAGCCTGGTCAACGAGGGGCGCGTGAGCCGGGGTTATTTGGGCGTGATGCCCCAGGATGTCACGCCGGCGCTGGCCAAGGAGTTCAAGCTCCAGGATGCCAGTGGCGTGTTGCTGGGGGATGTGACGCCGGACAGCCCGGCTGAAAAGGCGGGCCTCAAGAACGGGGACATCCTCCTGGAGTTCAACGGCAAGACAGTGAAGGATGCGCGGCATCTCAGACTGGCGGTTGCCCAGACGCGGCCGGGTCAAAGCGTGCCGGTCAAGTTCCTGCGCGACGGCGCGACCGAGACGGTCCAAGTCAAGGTGAAGGACATGCCGGGCACTCCGATGCTGGCCAAGGCCGAGAAGTCCGAGAGCGGGGACAACGGCACCCTCAACGGGGTGACGGTAGGCGACCTGGACCGGGCAGCGCGGCAGGAGTTGAACGCGCCGGAGAACCTCAAGGGCGCAGTGATCACTGAGGTGCAGCCCGACTCTGCGGCGGCCGGGGCCGGTCTGCGGCCCGGAGATGTAATCCAGGAAATCAACCGCAAGCCGGTCAAAAACGCCGGCGAGGCGGTGAAATTGACCGAGCATCCCGAGAGCAAGACGACTCTGCTGCGAATCTGGCGCAACGGCGGCAGCCACTATGTGGTGGTCGACGAGAGCCAGGAGGGCAACAAGGCAGACAAGGCAGGCTGATTTTCGCTGCAGGAACAACGAGACCCTCCCGTGCCCTTCACACCCGGGCGCGGGAGGGTTGCCTGTTGTGGAGGGGCGAGTGTCGAGGGAAGGAAGCGCCGGCCCTCGCCCCCCGCCCGTCGACCCTCGGACGACAGTTACAATTTGCAATTTGTCGTTGGGGAACTAACTTCGGCGCAGGCGGCTGGCGGGAGAAAGGGAAATGGAAGTTGGAAACTGGCAATTAGCAATGCGCATACTGGTGGTCGAAGATGACAAGAAGATAGCGTCGTTCATCGTCAACGGGCTGAAGCAGAGCGGCTACGCGGTGGACGCTGCCGGGGACGGTGAGGAGGGGCTGACCCTGGCGCAGACCGTCGCCTATGATGCCGCGGTGGTGGACGTGATGTTGCCCAAGCTGGACGGGTTGAGGCTGGTTCAACAATTGCGCGCCGGGGGGGGACGCGCCCCGGTGCTGATTCTCAGCGCAAAGGCCTCGGTCGATGACCGGGTGCGGGGCCTCCAGGCCGGAGGGGATGATTATCTGACCAAGCCGTTTGCCTTTTCCGAGCTGCTGGCGCGCATCCAGGCGCTGATTCGGCGCTCGACCCAAGCGGCGGAGCCGACGCGGCTGGCAGTGGGAGACCTGACGCTGGACCTGATCACGCGCGAGGTGCGACGGGGCGGGGAGGGGATCGAGGTGCAGCCGCGCGAGTTTGCGCTGCTGGAGTATCTCATGCGCCATGCCAATCGTCCCGTCACCAAGACGATGATCCTGGAGCATATTTTCGACTACAGTTTCGATCCGCAGACCAACGTCGTGGACGTGTTGGTACACCGGCTGCGCAGCAAGGTCGACAAAGACAAGGCGATGATCCACACGATCCGAGGAGTTGGTTATGTCCTCCGGCCTGCATGAGAAGTTGCGGCGGAACGTCGCAGTGCGGCTGAGCCTGTGGTATGCCATCCTCTTTACCCTGAGCAGCGCGGCCTTGTTCGCGTTCGCTTATTACCTGTTGGCGGCGGCGGTTGGCAGCAAAGACCGGGAGGTGCTGGAGGCACGGTGGAAAGAAGTTGCGGCAGTCTATGACGCCGGGGGACCCGGAGCGCTGGGCGAGTGGATGCAGGGCCAGCCGCCAGGGGTGCGGCAGGGTCTCTTCATCCAGGTCATCAACCCCTTGGGGATGCGGCTCTATCTCAACACGCCGCTTGACTGGGTGGCCCTTAAGGATGTGCCCGGTTGGGCGGGCCACCTCAAGCAGCCCTTTATCCGCATCCCCAAAAATGAGGAGCGGGACTTCACGCTGGCCCACGGGCAACTGGCGGACAACTCGCAGTTGCAGGTCGGCCGCATGGCTAACAGCCGGGAGGCCCTGTTGAACCCGGTGCGGCGCAGTTTCCTGGCGGCCGGCACGGTGACGGTGCTGCTCGGGTTCCTGGCGGGGGCTTTCTTCGCGCAACGGGCCATGCAGCCCATTCGGCAGATTGTCGCCACCGTACGCTCGATCATCGCGACCGGTGAGTTCAGCGCCCGCGTGCCGGTCCGCCGGAAATACGAAGACGAACTGGACGAATTGGTGCGCTTGTTCAACCGGTTGCTGGACAAGAACGAAGCGCTCATCGGGGCGATGCGCGAGGCGCTGGACAATGTGGCCCACGACCTGCGCACCCCTCTGGCCCGGCTGAGCGCCACGGCCGAGGTGGCGCTGGCGCCGGCTGCCGGCCCCGCCGCCGCCCGGGAGGCCTTGGCCGATTGCGTCGAGGAATCCGAGCGCCTGCTCAACATGCTCAACACGCTCATGGACATTACCGAAGCTGAGGCGGGCATGATGAAATTGCGGCGCGAATCGGTGGACCTCTGCCAGCTCGCGCGCGAGGTCGTGGACCTCTACGAGTACGTAGCCGAGGAAAAGAGAATCGTCCTCCGCACGGATTTCCCCCAGGCACAAGCACCTGCCTCCGGACAAGCCTCCCCGGTTCTGGCCCAGGTGGATCGGGTCCGGATGCGCCAGGTCTTTGCGAACCTGCTGGACAACGCGATCAAGTACACGCCCGAGGGCGGCAGCGTGACCCTCTCGGTGCGCCAGCAGCGGGACGCAGCCGTGGCCGTCTTCGGCGACACCGGCATTGGGATTCCCGCCGAGGAGCAGGACAAGATCTGGCAGCGGCTTTACCGCGGCGACAAGAGCCGCTCCCAGCGGGGCCTTGGGCTGGGGTTGAGCCTGGTCAAGGCCGTAGTCGAGGCGCATGGAGGGAAAGTTGCTGTCTCGAGCAAGGCGAACCAAGGGGCGGAGTTTACGGTGCGTCTGCCCACAGAGCGATGAGAGGCAGCGAGATAACTGATTGCGCCGGGTCAGAGGACCTTGCGGGCGGGGGGCGGAAGTTCCGCCGCTCTGCATAGCAATCCCTGATCGGAAAAGATATGGATGCGGTTTATCAGTTGGAATTCAAAGTGCCGGACAGCGCCGTGGACGCAAACGGCCACGCCAACAATGTCGCCTACGTGCAATGGATGCAGGAGGCGGCCATAGGGCACTCCGAGGCGGCCGGCTGCACGAGGATGACGCTGGCGGGCGGGGCAACCTGGGTGGTGCGCACACATCGGATCGAGTATTTGAGCCCGGCCTTTGCCGGAGACACGCTGAGGGTGCAAACCTGGGTTGCCGACTTTCGCAAGGTCCGGTCGCTGCGCCGCTACAAGTTCATCCGGGTTGCCGATGGCATGGTGTTGGCACAAGGGGAAACCGATTGGGTATTTGTCGATGCCCTTACCGGCCGCCCCCGGGCCATCCCGGGCGAGGTCCGGCAGGCGTTTCAAGTGGCGCCGGAGCTGAAATGACTTACACCGAGCAAACGACGAACACGAAGAATGCTGTCGTGGGCCAGTCATGGCTCTCCCAAGCCATCCCGCTGGCGACTTGCTCCAGGACGTCCGCCACGAGAATCCGCGTCCCGCTAAGGGCCGGCTGCCCGCGGCAAATCCTGGGATCGCTGATGATATAACACCACACCCGCCTGCCGAGTGAAGTGGAGGCGCGACCGGTTTAGACCCGAGGTTTCCCCTGTATCGGCCCCTTCGCGGTTCCTCACCGTCCCGGAGGTCCTTCGCAGGTTGCGGGCAACTTGGACCATCGCAGTGCAAAAAAGGCAGGTCGAGGGGCTTTTGCCCGGTTCGGACTGCGGTTGTGCCGTGTTAAAGTGAAAAAACAGCCAATAGAGCCAATAGAGCCAATGGAGCATTTGGCGGGGGGCGGGAGGTGTGCGAAAACAGACGCACGTGAGAGCGATGCTACACAAATTGGGATTGGCAGGCGCAGGGCCCGGCCGCCGGGCGGGAGGCCGGGCGGCGGAGGGGCGGCTCGGAGGTCCGGGGCCCGAGGTCCGAAGCGGCGGGGTGCCGGAGTGGCGGAAGCGGGCGCCGGCGGGGGTCAGTTTGGCGGCCGCCCGGATGGGGGAGGGGCCCGGCCGGAGTCTGGCGGAGGCAGGCGGGCAGCGTGGGATTTCCGTGATGCCGGAGGGGTTGAGCCGGAGTCTTGGGAAGCTGCTTCGGCCGCAGGCGGCGTATCGGTGGTTGCTGCCGCAGTTGGCGGCGATTACGCCGCAATACATCGAGATGGTGCTGCGCGGGGCGATGGCGGGGAGTCATGTGCAGGCCTGGGAGCTGTTCGACCTGATGGAGGACACGTCGCCGCGCCTGCTCAAGAACCTAAATGAGTTGAAGCGGGCGGTGATGGCGATGGACTGGGCGTTGGCGCCGTGGCAGGAGGAGGACCGGCCGCCGAGCGACAGCGCGAAGGACAAGGCGAGGCTGGTGAGCAGCGCGTTGAGGCGGATGAGGCCGGCGGCGGCGGCGGATGAGAATGGTTTGAGCGGGACGATCTACGACGTGCTGGATGCCTGGGGCAAGGGCCAGGCGGTGCTGGAGGTGGATTGGGAGGCGAGGCCGTGGGGCGAGTCGGGGGACATTGTGGCGCCGCGGGCGACCTACTGGGTGCATCCGACTTGTTATACCTGGACTATGGACGGGCTGTTGGGGCTGAGGGCGGAGTTGACAGGGAACTGGACGGGCAATGGAACGCGCCGGACGGACGGGGGATATAAACTGAGCCCGGGGGTGTGGCAGAGCACGAGCTGGCAGCCGATGCCGGACGAGGTAGGGAAGTTTCCGGCCCACAAGTTCCTGATCTCGATTTGCAAGGCCAAGAGCGGGACGGCGTTGGGGGGCGCATTGCTCAGGCCGTTGGCATGGTGGTGGTGCGCGTCGAATTTTTCGGCGGATTGGTTGTTGAACCTGGGGCAGGTGTTCGGGCTTCCGTTCCGCTGGGTGAATTATGACCCGGCCGCCCCGCAGGCGACGGTCGACGCCATCTGTTCCATGCTCGAGCGGATGGGGAGCAATGCCTGGGCGGCCTTTCCGGCGGGCACCACCCTGGAATTGAAAGAGGCCGCCCAGGCTGGGGACAATTCGCCACAGGGAGACATGCTGGACCGCGCGGAGAAGCAGATGGACCTGCTGATCCTGGGGCAGACCTTGACGTCGGATGTTTCCAAGCACGGGGGCAGCCGGGCGCTGGGAGAGGTGCATGCGGACGTCAGAGCCGAGGTCATCCAGGCGGCCGCGAATTTCGCCGCCGGCGTGCTCAACGCCCAATTGGTGCGGAGCATTTTGCTGCTCAATTACGGGGAGGACAGCGAGGCGCCCGAGTTTCGCCCGGCGCCCAAGAAGGAACAGGACAGCCTGGCCAACGCGCAACGAGACTCGACCCTGCTGGCGGCCGGGGCGCCCATGCCCAGGGCCTGGTTCTATAAGCGTCATGGGATTCCCCTGCCGCAAGAGGGCGAGGAGACGGTGGGCGCGGGGGAGGGAGGACGGGGGACGCAAGGCGCAGGAGAGGGCTCTGAGGAGGGTCGAAGTCCGAAGAATCACCAATAATGGAAGCCAGTTCCAAAGGCAATGAGCTATGAGCGAGAAATGCGAACATCTAAATGAAGACGGGACCTTCAAGGGCGGTTTTGACGGGTGTGTCCTGCACATGACGGCCTGCGAAGGCCACTCGGAGGAGTCCGCCAAAAGGATCTGCGGCGCCATCGCCCAGAAGGTCGCGGGCAAAGACCAGAGGCCGGAAGACAGAGGGCAGAGGCCAGGTCCCGGAAATCAGACTCCGTCCTCCGCTCCGCTTATGGCGCGGATGGCCGTGGCGGCGCCAGACGGATCGCAGGAGTTGAGGGCGGGTAGCGTGGTGGAATTCATGGCGATGCCCGGCGGGATGCACACCTGCTGGTTTATGCAGGGAGACAAGCCGGTGCAGCGGACGGTGGAGGTGGACCGGGCGGCGGCGGCGGCGTTGGAAGAGCAGTTGAAGGCGGTGAATGGGCGGGGGCGGCAGCGGGCGTTTTTCGATTTCGATCACAAGGACGAGGCGGCCAGCGCGTGGCCGCTGGGATTTGCCTGGCGGGACGCGCCGGCGCCGGGGGTCTATTGCCGGGCCGAGATGAGCCAGGCGGGGGCCGACGCCATCAAGGGGAGGAATTACCGTGCCTTTTCGCCGGTGTTTTTCGTGACGAAAAGCGACCCGGCCAAGGTGATTTGCAAGGAGGATGCCGGGCTCAACTTCGGGAGCCTGGTGAACGACCCGGCCTTTCACGACATCGCCCCTCTATGGGGGAAGCAGGCAGAAGGGATTTCCGCGCGGGCAGCGGCCGGCGCGGGCAATGCAGAGAACCAAGTGGACACCCAGACGGGCGGCCACGCAACAAAGGACAACATGAAAGAGAAGCTGGCCGAATTGACGGCCAAACTCCAAAAGCTGGACACCGAACTCCAGGGATTGCGGGCCGCCAATGCGGCCGGCAACGCCGAAGCGGCGCCGCAACTCACCGCCAAACTGGCGGAACGAAAGCACCTCGAGCAGGCGATTCGCATCGCGGAGCTCGAGGAAGACAACGCGCGCAAAGACGAGGCCCTCAAGGCGCAACGCGGGCGGGCGGCACAGGAGGCGGTGGCCGCCGCAGTGAAGCGGGGGGCGATTCCCGCCCAGGATGAGGGGCTGCAGGCGAAGTGGGTGCAGTTATGCGCCAACCATGCGGAGATGCTCGACACCTTGCAGGCGATGCCGGGCAACGCGGCGCTGGGGGCCGGGAGCATTACGCGAGAGGCGACGGCGACCGCCGGGGCGGCGAGGCTCGAGGCCAAGGAAGGGACGGCGCGCATCCTGCAGGCCTACGGGGCGCTGGCAGCGAAGAATTCGGGCATTCGCGATTTATCGTTCGCGGGATTCCAGCAGAAGGGCGAGCACGCCAAGCAGATGGGCGCTCTGTATGCGCGCGAGATTGCGCCGCGGTGGAATGAGTTCCGGGACCTGCCTCTGAGGGCGGCGGAAGTGACCGACGCGAACCTCGGCACACTGAGCGGGACGCTGGTGGCTCAGCGGACGCTGCAATTGTTCAAGCTGGCGTTTCCGGTGATCTCGCGCATCTACACGGATTTCAGCGACACGCCGGCGCAGTTCAGACAGACGGAGGCCACGCGCATTGTGGTGGTTCCGGCGGTGCAAAGCTACAATACAACCTTGGACTCGACAGGCCGGCCGCTGGGATGGAGCACAGTGTCCACGGCACAGACGAAGGACGTCCTAATCACGCTCGACGAGCACGTCGGGGTGCCGATTGTCTTCGACGCCAACACACTGGCGAGCACGATGCGGCGATTGTTCGATGAGCAGGCGCCGGCGGCGGCCTACGCCCTGGCAAAGTATTTCGTCGAGAAGATCTACAAGCTGTTCACGCTGGCGAATTACAACGCATACGCCGCAACCAACGGGGCGAAGGTCCCGGTGGCTTATGCCAATTACGCGGTCGGGATCTCCGACTTCGCGCGGTCGACGCTGACGAAGGTTGCGGCGATCTTCAATCCAAACGAAGTGCCGATCAATGACCGGGTGGCGCTGTTGGCGAGCAATTACTTCGAGCAACTCGCGACGGACCCGAGCCTGGTGACGTTTTTCGCCGGGCAGCAATCGCCGGAGATTGTGACCGAGAACCGGCTGCCGAGACTTGCGGGATTCGAGCCTATAGAGGCCCCGAACCTGACGGCGCCGGGGGTGACGCCCAACCTGGTGGGGATGGCCCTGCACAAGGCGGCCGTGGTGGCCAAGACGCGGCTGAGCAACGACTACACGCAGGCATTGCCCGGCTCCAGCTATGGCTCGGTGACCACCGTTACGGACCCCGACATCGGCATCTCGGTAGTGCTGGTGCAGTATGTGAATCACACGGGCGGTTACGCCGAGTGGCGCATCCAGGTCATGCTCGGTGCCGCCGTCGGCGACAACCGCGGCGGGCTCTGCATCACCTCCCAATAGAAACCGCAAATAAGGAAAGCAGAAAGCAGAAATCAAAACTGACTTTTCAGCATTTCAACTTTCAACTTTCAACTTTCAACTTTTGAATTATGACCAACATCCTTAACGCACTCAAAACCGTCATCGGCGATCTCGCCGGCCTGGCCGCCAAAGGCCCCCGCATCGAGGCTGCCGCCATCCAACTCAGAGCCGCCGCCTCGAACCTCGAAGCCGAGATCAAGGCCGGCGCTCCGCCCGTGGCGCAGGCTTCCAAGCCTGCTGCCTCGCCAGCAGCCGGCTCGGCCAAGTCCAAAGCCGGCTACGTCCGCCTCGGTCTCCTGGCCCTGCTCGCCTTGGTGAGCCTGCTGCTCACGGTCTTGGCCTTTCATGCCCGGGCCGACAGCTTCAACATCACGAACGTCCTGGCCCAGACCTCGACCGCCGGGCCAAACCTCGTCGGCTGGCCGACCAACACGCCTACCAGCGCGGGCGTCGGGCAAAACACCGGCGGCGTCATCTCCATGCCGAATGACAAGGAGGGCCTGTTCTGGTTCTCCTGTCTTTCGCTCACCAACACCAATACATGCACCTGGACCATCCAGGCTGTGCGGAGCATATCAAGCCCCGCCCAGGCCGTGGTTCTCACCAACACCGTCTATGGCGGCACGGTCTATACGCTCCAACAGGACACGTTCGAGACCACGCCCCAGATTACGTTGACATTCACCATGCCGCCGCTCACCAACCAGATGTTCCTGTGGTGTACCAACCTCTCGAGCACCTACCTCGGCGAGTGCGCCGGACTGGGCATTTACTCGATCACCAACTGGACCACTGGCGGCTACAGCTTCTTCACCAATTGCCAAGCCGGCCTCAACAAGAAGATCGTTCCCATTCGTTACCCGTGACGCACAGCGGGCAGTGCTGCCGCCATAGCTCCGGCGAAGGCGGCCGCTCCCGGAGGACCCGCCGGGCGGCGGTTTAGGTTACGCCGCCCGGCCCATCCTGAATCTCAAATCTCAAAATCTCAAATCTCCGCGACCCATGTCCTGGATCACCCTCACAACCAACGAGATCCTCTCCGAGATGGCGCCCCTCGAAGTCGCGGCCCTCCAAGGCATTCAAGGCTCCGACAATCTGCTGGCCGCTCTGCTCGACAAGGCCGTCGCCGAGGCGCGTGGCGCCATCCGCGCCGGCGAATACCGCCTCGGGCCGGATGGCACGATTCCCAGCCAGATTGCCGCAGACGTCGTCGCCATTGCCCGGTGGCGCTGGCTGATCTCGTTTCCTCAACTGACGCGACTTCAGACCAAAGAGCGCAAAGACGCCTTCACTGGCGCGCGCGAAACCCTTAAAGACATCGCCCGCCAAAAACTCAAAATCGAGCCGCCAACAGTCGAGCACGAGGGCCACGGCCCCGAGCACCAGCGGCCCCAGCCCGCCAGCGGCCAATGGAACAGTGAAAACAAACTTCTGAACCGAACGCACCCGGTGCCGACGCCCCAGGCTCAGTGGCCGGTCCCGGAGGGCACGATGCCGCCCTGGGCCAATCCGGAGATGCCGGAGTGATATGAATGACGTCGTCAAGTTACAGGAGGATTTGTGCCAGGGGCTCCTGGCGGAACCGGGGCTGCAATTCATCAATGTGGTGCAGTATCGGAAGCTGCGGCTGCAAAGCGAACTTGATTGGTCCACGATTTACACAACCCCGCGGAACGGCCGAGCCGGGTGCGGCATCCTTGTCGAGATGCCGAGCTTCGAAGTCCTCCACCCGAATGTCTCGGGGCCGGTGGGCAACCTGGTGTTGTCGTGCGTGGCGCTGGAGGAGCCGAACCTCAACTTTGGCCCGGGCACGGGCACGCAGATGAGCGCGGAGGCTGTTTCCAGGTTCGTCCTGGATAGTTCGCACCAGTGGGAGATCGGCGGGGCTGGGGTAATGTCCGCGGTGCGGGAGGCAATCCGGGGGATTTGGCGGACGGAGGACCTGCGCGGGGTCATGGGCCAGGGGACGTTGCGCGATGCCATTTGGGATGCGCAACGGTTCGAAGGATTGGTGGCTTACCGGGTCAAGCTCCAGATGCAGGCGGCGGCTACGCCCGTAGCGCGGGTGAGCCAACCTGTGGCGCAGGTGCAGCAATCCGGCGTGAGCCTTTCATGCGCGACCGGGGGCGCGGACATCTATTACACCGTGGATGGGAGTTTTCCAGGGACTGGGAATCCCCGGGCAATCAAGTACAGCAGCCAGTTCCAGCCGGCCGGGTCGGTCTTGCGGTACGCAGCATACAAGCCGGGGATGTTCAGGAGCGGGGTCGCCATACTGACGGGTTAAATCAGAGTGCCGGCTGGCAATGGAGAACGAAGGAAGACCGATGAGGATCAGGATTAGGGATGGGATGTCAGAAGTGAAAAGGAACGATCAACAAGGATAAGTTATGAGCACATTATATGCAGGGCCTGGAAAGGTCTATATGAACAGCAAGGCGCTTTGGCCCGAGGGCGAGAATGGCCGGATCAAGGCGGAGGTGAAACAACAGACGGTGGATGTGGCGAGCGGTTTTTTTGGGCGGGTCACGGCGCTGCAGGGGGATGCCCAGGCGATCATCAGCCTGACGCCCTTTGACAATTGGTCGGCGTTGCCGCTCTTGTTCCCGGCTTACCTGGGAGTGAGCGTGGGGGCGGCGGCGGGGGCGCTGGTCATCGGGACGCGACCGCATAACCCGAGCGGCGCCGCTGATGTCCCGGCAAGCGTCTGGTCGCCCGATGGACGCCTCTACGGCTTCCCCCGCGCGGCGGTGACGAAGCATCCGGACCTGCACCTCGGGATCAACAAGGCCCTGTTTGGACCGGTTGAAATCGCCTGCCTCATCGCGACCGGCGCAAGCCTCGGCGGCACAGGCTCCCTTTACACCATCACCGCCAGCGGCGCTGCAGACCCCGGGGGCCAGCAGTCAGGCGCCGATTATCAGCGCGGCCCCTGGTATGGCGTCTGGGGCACAGTCGCCGGATTCGGCGGCGGCTCCGGCGGCGTCCCGGTCGAAGCCGAGGACGAATGGGTCATCACCACAGCCGCGAAATACTCTCCGCTGCCGGTGCAAACACTCGTGAGGGCCTACAAGCTTGACAGCGTCTCATTCATGGCCAAATGCCGGCCTTACGGTCCGACGCACGCTCAGATCGATGCGGCAATCGGGATTAACGACGGGCGGCTGCTCGGCCAGCAGTTTGCCAACGGCACGACCGGCGCCGACTTGGTCCTGAGCGGTCCTAACTCCAAGACGATCACGCTCAAGAACGCAGATGCCGTCGGCGCAGGCTTCGAGTTCGGCGGCGCCAAGCTCGGCACCGGAGAGATCGGGTTTGTCGCCACGATGACCTTCATCGCCGGCGCTGCCCAGCCGCTGCTCGTCTTTAGCGCCTGAGTAAATACCACTGACTACTGACCACTGACTGCCAGACACTCGACACTCGACACTCTTGCCTTATGAACATCCGAGCCATTTATGACCTGCCTCACGCCGGCGCCACCATCACCGCCGGGAAAACCGCCGACCTGCCTGACAACCTTGCCCGAATGCTCATCGCGCGCGGCCAAGCCCTGGACGCCGCGGAAGCGCCGCCGCCGAGCCCGCCGTCACAGCCAGGCCGAACCACTCAGGCGCCTGTCAGCGCGACGCCCCGCGCCGAAGCCCCGGCGGCACCGGCCCTGGCGAGGCCCCAACCAGCGTCCCTGAATGTGCCCCGTCCCCTGCCGGTCCGCTGACAGCCTTGCCATTGACCGGTCACCAACCACCAACCACCGATCACAAGTCACCGTCCTGTGCAGATCATCGCCACGCCAATCCCGAGCGCGACCGCCGTCACCCTGGGCGACGACGACAGCGGCGACTACATCATCGATCCTCCTCCGATCCCGGTCGAGAAACGGCAGGTCCAGATTGAGCAGCTCGTCCTTGAGCCCCGCATTTTCGCCAATGGCCTGGGCAATGCTGAAACGAGCTTCTCTTGGACCGTGGCGCGTATTCATGCAGACCTGTCTGCAGCGGTCGCCTTCGTCTGGGGCCACGCCGCAACCGTGCCCATGAACTGCTCCGTCGCCATCGAGGACCCGGACGGGACGGCCATCGCCAGTTTTTCGAGTGCGGTCATCGTGGAGGTCGCCTGCATCGAGCAGACCGGCATCAGCACGAAATTCCGCTACACCGTCCAGGGCGCCGTCCCCGTGTAGCGAGACAATTATGAGGTGTGAGATATGAACAAAGCAGAAAGCAGAAAGCAGAAAGCAGAAAGCAGAAAGCAGAACCGGAACAACGGACCCAAGTATCGACAGAGCCCGGATGTGTGCTCCCCATTTCTGCTTTCTACTTTCTGCTTTGCCCTCTTTGCGCTCTTTGCGGTCAATTCCCCCGCCCAGACCCCCGTCCAATTCTGGTTCACCAACGTGGCCAATCCGAATTGGGCGCCCCGCGTCACCGTCATCCCCAGCGCCGATACCGCCCTCCAGACCAACGGCTTCTATGTCGTCGCCAGCATGCCTGTCACCCGCGAGCCGACCAACGGCACCTTCATCGTCCCGCTATGGACCGGCAATTACACCGTCAAAATCGAGGGCATGCCCATCTCGTTCACCATCGCCGTGCCGAATACGAATATCGTGGTAAACGCCAGCACCTTGACCACGAACCTCCTTACTTACCTCTGGACCAATGCCCCCAACGGCCTTATCTCCGCGCACTGGGTCCCCGGCTGGGGCCTTGTCGTGGCGACCAACATGCCCGGCACGGCCTTCGAGTGGCTCTCGGTGGGGCTTGACCCGAGCGTGGTCGCGGCCGGCTCGCAAACGCCGTGGAACCAGCCGATCAATGCGAACCAGCAGCCGCTCTCGAACCTGAACTGGCTCAGTCTCTCGAACGGGACCACAGTGGCGGCCTCAGACAACACCTTTGGCCAGGGGTTCCGCTTTTATCCCAGCCCCTATTGGCTCGGCAGGGGCGTCGGCTCCTTCGGCTGGCAGGACAACGGCACCGGCAGCCTCAATTCCGCCAACGGCGATTCGTGGTTCCGGACCGACACAAACGACAGCTTCATGGTCTTCGATCATACCGGGGTCAATTTGCTTTGGTCTTTGGACACGACCAATGACCCCGTGACTCACAAGCCGCGCGTCCTCATGCCGGCCGGCGCCACGGTCGTTGCCAATCCGATCGGCAGCGCCGCCGCGTTGACGAATCAGTTTCAGCTTGGCAATCCGGCCAATGTCTGGGTCATCCTCGACGGCGATTCCATCACTGCCTCGCCCTATAATTACTCCTCCTTTGTCAGCAATTGGCCGGCGTGGAGCAGTGTGGCTCTTTGGAAAAACTTCGCCCATCCGGGCGACGGCCTCGAGTACCTGACCAACAAATGGAACTCCACGGTTGCCCCGTTCATCGCCACCGCCCCTCCGGGCACAAGGATTCTCTATTCGGTGCTTATCGGCGCAAACGACTACGACGGCTTTATCGCCGGCCAGTACGGCGGGCCAACCAACTGGGTGAACCTCTATAACGCATACCTCCAGCAGGTCCACGCCGCCGGCGCTGAGGTCGTCGCTCACACCTTTCCCGCCCGCCTCAGCTACAATGGACTCTCTGCCTGGGCTATAACAAACCGCGCGATCATGAATGCCGGCATTGTTGCCAGCACCAACTGGGACTGGCTCGTGCCCTTGGCGAATATCCTCCCGAACTGCCTTGACACCAACGCCAGCAACCCCTTGGCCACGTTTAACACCGACGCCACGCACCCAACCGCCTATGGCCAATTCAAGTGGGCGCAAGCCTGGGATGCAGCCCTCCGCCAGCCGGCCCGGCATCAGGAGGACGTGACAGTCCCGCAGACCGGCTACGGCTTCGACTGGATTGACCCCTCCGGCGCGCTGGCCCTCCACGCTGACGCCGCGAAGGCCGCCATCCCCGGCTCCCTCGCCGTCGGCGGCCCAATCACGGTTGCGCCATATCAGCCCGCGTGGGTCCCGGACTGGACCTATCCTCTCCTCTCCTGGTATCAGGTGAGCAACAGCCTCTATTCGACAAATGGCGGCCTCGTGAGCCTCGCCAATCTCTCCGCCGGACCCGCCGCAACCAACAGCCAGGCATCCTATGACTGGAGCGGCTTATCCTGGCCGGCCCGCATCCCCGCCGCCGCCAACGGTTACGACACCCTGGCGATGACGAACGGCGCTTACCTGGAAGCGGCCACGACGGTCCCCGGCCTCTACGAAGTGATAATGGTCGTCCGCCTGGACGACTGGACCCGCCAGGGCGTCATGCAACTGTGGTCAACCCTGCCGGCCAACGGCTACGAACTCGAGGCCTGGGAATATGAAAACGACATGACCTTCGGCGTCGGTGGTGAGTCGTTCTTCGGAGGCCCGCTCAGCGGCAACGGCGTGCCGATCATCAACACCAATGGTTTCTATGTCTGGGATTTCGTCGGCAATGGAGCAAGCTCGCAAATCCTGACCAACGGCATCCAAGCCGCAAGCGGCACGGTCACGATCTATCCCGCTGTGTACTCCGGCCTCGTCATCGGCAACGGCTCAACGCCCAACCAGGTGTCCGGTGTCACCTGGGAATGGCCCGAAATGCTCACCTTCACCAATGTCCTCACCCCAGTCCAGCGCGCGTCCCTGGTCACTTCACTCATCCAAAAATACAACGTCTATGGTACAAACTCGGTGGTGACTATCGGCACGGTCAATGGGCAGTCGGCAGTGGTCAGTAGTCAGTTCCTAGGGACGGCCACGAACGCAACCTATGCCGCCTCCGCAGGCAGCGCCCTCACCGCCAACACAGCCGCCACGGCCAACACGGCCACGAGCGCCAACACGGCCGCCAGCGCCGAATTTGCCACTACCGCCTCTTCAGTGAGCGCCAATGCTGGCCAGCTTACGGTCGAGGTCAATGGCAGCGGCCAATCCATCATCAGTTCGACCAGCAACCCGCTCTACCTCCTTTGCCCGAGCGGCACAGTCGCCCTCGAGATCAATAATTTGGACGGCTCCTTTTGGATCGTCAATGAGAACGATCAGGTTCTTTTCCAGGTGGATGCCTCCGACACCACTGTCTGGACCCCAGGCTTTTTCGCCGGCAACGGCATCTACATCACCAACCTCGCGCCTGCTCACATCGCCCAGGACGGCGCCACCCCGGGCCAGGCCCTCGTCTGGAATGGCGACGTCTGGATTCCGGCCACTGTGAGCGGCGGCAGCGGCGGCGGCTCTCTCCAGATCCTCACCAACGGCGTCCAACTCGACGCCGCTCCGACCATCCTGAACGTTACCTCCAGCGGTGGTGCTGCCATCTCTGGCAGCATCGTCGGTAACCAAGCCAACGTGAACATCGCCGCCGATGCCGCCGGCGCGGCCGTCGCTGCCGCCCTCAACTCCACCAATCCCCTCGGCACCGCGGCCTACCGCCCGGCCTCCGCCTTCGACCCCACGGGCACAGCCCTCAACGCCACAAACGGACTCAACTCCGCCCAGCTCGCCGCCAAGCTCGGCGCCGGCGTCTATGACCCCGCCGGCGCGGCCCTCAATGCCGCCCAGAACGCCACCAACGGACTCAACTCCGCCGAACTCGCCGCCAAGATCGGCTCCGGCGTCTATGACTCCAGTGGGGCAGCCATCCTGGCTGCCCAGAACGCCACCAACGGCGCGGCGGCCTTTCCGGCCACGACCGCCAGCCAGAACGCCACCAACGGCCTCAACTCCGCCGAACTCACCGCCAAGATCGGCTCCAGCATCTACGACGCCAGCGGCGCCGCCCAGAACTCGACCAATCCCCTTACCGCAGTTGCGCGCGCCACCGTGGATGGTTCAACGATCACCCTTATTAGCGGTGTCCTCTCAGCCCCCGGAGGAGGCAGCGGCGGCGAGACGGTTGCCCAGGTGACGAATACCGTCAACTACCTCCTGACCAACGGCAACGCGACGCTCAGCGTCCAATATCTGAGCGCGACCAACTTCACTGTCAGCAACTCCATCACCGGCAGCTATATCTCCTTCACCAACGATTCGGTCTTTTGCAGCAATGGAATCACCCATCTGACCACAACAATCACGAACGGCGGCGCTACGCTCCAGGCGCTTAACCTGCCAAACCTCGCCTCCACTGCCGCCCTCGCCGTGAACAGCCTTGGGCAAGTCGTTGCCGCCGCCGGCTTCGACCCCGCCGGCGCCGCCCAGTGGGCCACCAACACAGCAGCCACCACCTGGCCAACCGACCTCCCATCCCAAAACGCCACAAACGGCGCAGCGGCCTGGCCAACCAGCACGGCCAGCCAGAACGCAACCAACGGCGCAGCCTCTTGGCCAAGCGATACGGCCAGTCACAACGCCACCAACGCGCTGAACGCCGCAGCTTTCACCGGAATCGCCATCGGCGGCGACGCTGACGAGATCGGTGTCCAGTCCGGCGCTGCTGGTGCAGTCTATATCGGCGGCGTTGACGCCAAAAGCGGTTATCAGTATTTCACCGTCCCGTCGTCTGGCGCGTTCACCATGGACCTCTTGAACGCCATCATGTATGGCGGCACGTTCAACGGTTCCTTCGTCGGCAACGTCACCGGCAACGCCAGCGGCAGCGCCGGCAGCGTGGCCATCGCCAACGTCACCACTCCGGGCCAGATTCCGACCAACGGCAACACGACGGTCTTTACTTTCTCCAACAACGTCGCCGTGGACCTTGGCCACCAATTTTCCGGCAACCAGGGCGGATTGACCAACGCAGCGAATCAGACCATTGCCACCCAAATCCAGAATGCGACCAACCTGAGCGCAGCCCAGCTTGTCGCGGAAATTGCTTCAAGCCCGGTTGCGCGGGCGACCGGGGACGGATCGGGCAACAGCATCAGCGGGACATACGCTACGCAAAGCGCACTTGCATCGGCAACGAATGGCACTGGCAACATCCCAATGACGGTCCTGACTTCTGGGGGAGGGCTGTCGGTCGGAGCATGGACCAATAGCGGGGCGAGCGGAATCACGCGCACGGTCACTTCTGGTGGCCCGGCCACGATTAACATGCCGACTCTTACGTCCATGCTGATTAAGACCAATGCAGCATTCAGCTTGTCTTGTGACCCAACCAGCGGCAGCGATGCAGCTGCCTTTTACTCTCAGTGCATCATCACTAATAATGGGGCTTCAAAGACTCCATTTATTGTGACAGTAACCGGAGCAGCGGGATCGAGTTGCCTTGTCACCGGAGGTTGGGCGAATGCCTTTGCTGTGACGAATGGGGCAGACGTTGAACGCATGGAGGACGGCCAAACCAACCTTATCGTGATTTTGCATTAAATGAAAACGATTCTCGCAAGCCTGCTCTTGTGCCTCGCTCTCGGCGCTGCCGGTGCTCAGAGTTTCGTCAACACCAACCTCTGGCCACCGGCAGTCACGGCAAACCTGCCGGGCTACATCCAGCAGCCCTGGGGGACCGACTGGATAACCAACTGGACAAAGCTCTCGACGGCGGGCTGGTGCATCGTTGACCTGGTGCAGGCCGCGCCGTCGAACTACACGATCCTGGGGCAGACTTTCAGCAACACGGCCCCAGCGCACGTCGCCATCATCATCACAAACTCGGTCAACGACTCCTCGAACATCGTCTCTCAGTGGTTGGCGATTCCCGGTTTCATGCCGGCGGTGTCGAACTACTACACCCTGATTCATGCTTACACCGGGTCATCTTACACCGGCGCGGTGGTCAACACGTTCAACACGCTTGGCTGGGTTTTCGGGGAGTCCAGGACCAATTCGAGCTTCACCTTGAGCAACCTCAACGATGCGCACTGGTGCTACGATTACTCAAGCACGCTCATAAACGCGCCGGGAAACCTTGGCGGCACGACAGCGACCTTCCCTTGGGGCCTCTGGTGGTGCTTGTCAACCAATGGTCCAATCCAATGACAGCCCGCTATCAATACGACCCGCAGCGCCGGCTGTTCCTGAAGAAAACGGCCAAGGTTGCCGTTGTCGCTTGTTTCCCGGCGATTCTCCTCAAGTCCAAAGCACAAGGCCAGCTTCAAAACTGGCAGCGGGCGGTGCGGGCCGAAGCCCAACTTGTCAATAGGGCCACGGGACTTCCAACCCCCAACATTCTCACACAGGATTTTGAGTCCGGTTCTTCTTCTGCTCCTAGCGGATGGTACGCTAATTCTGGTTGCACATGGAATTACACCCCTGCCATTCGCGGTTCTTACTCTTGGGGAATAGCCGCCGGGGGCAGTGGATACCCGGATTTGGGGGGGGGAGGCAGGAGTGGGTTCTATCTCTGCTGTCAGCTTAGCATTGGTGTGTTTTTCACCGGCGTCCTAATCGGTCTGCAAGGACCGTCTCCGACCTACACCCTGTTGGCGACGGTTGAGACTAATCCCTCCGGCCAACTTATCGTCTCCGACGGAGATTTTGCCCACTACGGCGCATTGGCAGGCAGCCTGCTTGCTGGCACTAAATACTGGCTATTTTTTAGGTTCGCTACCGGAACCGGTAGCAATGCGATAACGTCTGCTGCGTTTTCCACGACTGAATCCGAGCCAACTTCAGGGAGTCTTTTCTCTAGTCTAACCAACGGGGACTCGGTGGGGAATGCCGAATACGTGACTTTCTACAATCGTGCGGCTAGCGGCAATGTGGTCGTTGACCATGTTGGCATCGCAACCTTTGACATGCCGAATGGATGGTGACATGAAAACCTTTTTCTGCTTTCCCGCCTTCGCCGAGGCTGTGGCGGGCGTGCTGCTTTCTGCTTTCTGCCTTTCGGCGCGGGCGGCCAACTACTACGTCCACGTCGGCGCGACCGGCTCCAACAACGGCTCTTCCTGGGCTAATGCCTGGAACGAGTTGAACCAGATTAATTGGAGCGGCATCGGGGCGGGGGACACGATTTGGCTGGCCGGAGGCACTTACGCCACCACGATGAACATCTCGGCCAGCGGTTCGAGCGGCAACCCGATCTACATCCGGAGGGTGCAAGCCACGGATTCGGTTCCAGTCGCCGCCGCTGGATGGAGCAGTTCCTTCGATTCTCAGGTGGTGGTCAATGTGCCGGTCGGTTCGATGACCTACGGCATTGGCTGGGCCTACGGCGCAGGCTCCGGGGTGGGGAACTACGTGACGCTCGATGGTCGTGTGGATTCCGGCATCAGCCTGAACATCGGCGACGCGTCCTCGACGCAATCCTGGGGCACGTATGGGATTGCGGCCTGGCACGGCATGACTGGGTGCACCATTCAATACGTCCAGGTAGTCGGGCCGCAGAGCGCAAACCCATCCCAGGATTATGCGTTCAAGAACGATGACGCGGCCATCACTATGTACGCCAATCCCGGATGGGGCGCCGGAACC
>Ga0181524_10000732_pt1 | contig 39502 bp, 39 predicted proteins | sample PEATcosm2014_Bin_34_FD_119761 | JGI IMG/M metagenome (GOLD analysis project Ga0181524, IMG submission 119761) | Peatland microbial communities from MTU Mesocosm Facility, Houghton, MI, USA - PEATcosm2014_Bin05_60_metaG | ecosystem: Environmental > Terrestrial > Soil > Wetlands > Peat | place... | reverse complement strand
GCTGATATTTCCGATCGCCTACGGCGCCGAAGCGATCGCTTATTTCACCGGCCGCGAGCCGTTCGTGACCACGACCGGGTTGCGGCTCGCCAAGGACCGCATGTTTTTCAGTTCGGCGAAAGCCGAAGGCGAACTCGGCTACCGCGCCCGCCCTTACGGCGAAGCCATCGCCGAAGCGATCGCATGGTTCCGGCAGAACGGTTATCTCAAGACATGAGTGCTGGATTTTCGCTCAAGTCCGAATAGCCGATGAGCCTCATGCCGCCGCTCTTTGCCGCGGCGACGACGCGGGGAGCGACCAATGCGGCCGTTTCCTCGGCGTAGCGATAGCCGGGCGCGGCGCCGGCAAACGAATTCGAGGTCGCGGGATGGGTGTAAATCTCGGTCACGCCTTCGGGCAGGTTCGCCAGTAGACCGGCAATGCGCGGTTCCGTCATCGCTCCCGACCACGCCAGGCCGAAAACGCGGTCGCAGGTCCGCAGACCATGGCGGCGCAAGCGCGTCCGCAATCGCGCGGCGTAGGCCGCGACGACAAGCGATTGCGGCGCTCGCGCCGCCGGCTCGATCCGGCGCAGCACGCCGACCGGCTCGTTCGGCACCCGCAGCGCCCGCATGCCGAAGCGTTGCCCGATCGCGATGACGAGATTTCCGATGGTCGGATGGAGATGAAAATGTTTGTGGCAGTCGACGTGATCGAGCGGCAACCCGGTCGCCGCAAAGGCTTCGAACTGCGCCGCGATCTCCCGCGCCACCTGCCGCCGCGCGGCAGGATCGAGAAAGATCCGCAGCCCCACCGCGGCCATGTCGCTGCGGAAACGGCCGGCGCGGTCGAGCAGCGCCGGCAACTCCGACGGCGGCAAGACCGGCGCGCCATCGGCCAGAACGAGGTGCAGTCCCACTTTCAGCGCCGGCAGCCGACGCGCCCGCGCGACGGCGTCCGCCGCCGCCGGCGCGCCGACCATGAGGCTCGCGGAAGTGAGGATCCCCGTCCGATGCGCCGTCACGATGGCGTCGTTGACCTCGGGCGCAAGCCCGAAATCGTCCGCCGTGACGATCAGCGCTTTCAGTGGGCCGCTCCTCGCCGCTCGCGCAGGAACTGGAAGAACTCGACGCCCTCGCGCAGCCTCCGCTTCATCATCTGCGGGCTGCGGACCATCTCGCCGACGATCGAGGCGATCTTGCCGGAGCGGAAATAAAACCGCCGATAAAACTCCTCGACCGAATTGAAGATTTCGGTGTGGCTCAGATGCGGATAATGCAGCGGCGCGATCTGCACGCCGTCCTCGTTGACGAGTTCGGCGTTGGCTTCGTCGAGCCAGCCGTATTCCATGGCCTGATTGAACAGGAACGTGCCCGGATAGGGCGCCGCCAGCGAAACCTGGATCGTGTGCGGGTTGATTTCGGTCGCGAAGCGAATCGTCTGTTCGATGGTTTCGCGGGTCTCGCCCGGCAGGCCCATGATGAAGGTGCCGTGGATCGTGATGCCGAGCTCGTGACAGTCCTTGGTGAAGCGCCGGGCAACGTCGGTCCGCATGCCCTTCTTGATATTGTGCAGGATTTGCTGATTTCCGGACTCGTATCCGACCAGCAACAGCCGCAGCCCGTTGTCGCGCAGCACTTTGAGCGTGTCGTAGGGAACGTTCGCCTTGGCATTGCACGACCAAGTGACGCCGAGCTTGTAAAGCTCCTTGGCAATGGCTTCCGCGCGCGGCAAGTTATCGGTGAAGGTGTCGTCGTCGAAAAAGAATTCCTTGACCTCAGGGAACGCCTTCTGCGCCCAGGCGATCTCCTCGACGACGTGGCCGACGGAGCGCGTGCGATAGCGATGGCCGCCGACCGTCTGCGGCCACAGGCAGAACGTGCAACGCGATTTGCAGCCGCGTCCGGTATAGATCGAGAGATAAGGATGCTTCAGGTAGCCGATGAAGTAGTTCTCGATCTCGAGGTCGCGCTGGTAGACCGGCGTGACGAACGGCAGCCGGTCCATGTCTTCGAGGATGGCGCGCTCGTCATTGTGGATGATCACGCCCGAGGCATTGCGGTAGGACAGGCCGGCGATGTCGCCGAACGGCCGGCCGTCTGCGACCTCCTTGATGGTGAAGTCGAACTCGTTGCGGGCGACAAAATCGATCAAGGGCGAGGCCTGCAGGCTGCCCGCCGGATCGACGGCGACCTTGGCGCCAATGAGCCCGATCTTCAGCCCGGCATTCGCCGCCTTGAGCGCCTTGATGGTTGCGAGATCCGAGGCGAAGGACGGCGCCGAAGTGTGCAGCACCGCGAGATCGAAATTCCGCGCCGACTCCGCCACCTCTTTGAGCTTGATGCGATGCGGCGGCGCATCGATGAGTTTCGAATTTTCGAGCAGCGCCGCCGGCTGCGCGAGCCAGGTCGGGTACCAGAACGAACGGATTTCGCGCCGGGCCTGATAGCGCGATCCGGCACCGCCGTCGAAGCCGTCGAAGGACGGCGCCTGAAGGAACAGAGTACGCATCACGATTTGGCCTCGCCATAATAAGCAAGCTTGTTGTCGGCCCGCACGCCGTAACGATGGCCGCGCCATTCGACGCCGCGGCCGAAGAAACTCGCCACGAAAACCACGAAGGACAGTATGTCGCGCACCGGCCCCATCCAGAACACGTCGTCTCGGAGCCGGAAGCTGCGATCGAGTTCAACTTGCAGCACGAAGCGGCAGACGAGAGCGCCGACCACGATCATCGCGGCCGGCGTGACGCCGCCGAGCAATACGCCCAACAAGGCGAAAGGCAAAGCATGGGTGATCGCGAGGCCGTAATAGCCGAGGGGGTCGACGGATCGGATGGTGCGGGCCCAGCGCAGCTCGTGGCGGAACAATTCGCGCGCGGATCGCTCCGCACAGAGATGCGCGACGACCATCGACGGCATCGCAATCGTCAGCCCGGCGCCGCGCACCAGCGCGCCGAGCGCATAGTCGTCGGCCAATTCGTCGGCAACGGCTTGCAACCCGCCGATGCGATCGAGCGTTTCCTTGCGCAGTGCCAGCGTCGAACCGAAGCAGGGCTTCGCAAGCCCGAACTTCAGTCCGACCAGTACGCCCGGGAGAAAATGATAATCGATCGCCGCCGCCGCGAGACGCGCCCATGCACCGGTCGTCGCGGCGCCGCGATAGAGACACGTCACGAGCCCGACGCCAGGGCGATCGAGACTGGCGACGACGGCTTGCAAATAATCGCGGCCGACGACGATGTCGCTGTCGGATATGACCAAAAGCTCGTGGCGCGCCTCTCCCAGCATGTTGATGAGGTTCGAAACTTTGCCGTTGGCGCCGTGACGGTGCGCGTCGATCGTCAAGGCGAGATCGCGATCGGGAAAGTCGGCGATCAGTTTCCGCACGATCGCGACCGCCGGATCGGCCGGATCGGCGACGCCGAACACGATCTGCACCGGGCTCGGATAATCCTGAACGCAGAAGCCGGCCAGATTGCCGTACAGATCCGGTTCCGATCCGTGCAGCGGTTTGAGAATGGTGACGGCCGGACAGTTCGTGGCGGCCAAAGCCGCGGCCCGGCGGGCGAAATCGCGGGCCGACCACGCCGCGACAAGCGCGTAGACGCAGCCGGCAGCGGCAGCCGCATAACAGACGACGACCGCAGCATAAGCCACGACCGCCGCTCCGTCTGCGAATTCTGCGGAATATTCGAGCACGCTTCGACCCTCGACACCGACTTGTCCGAGCGGAATTATATTGCCCCGGGCGAGGCCATGCACCCGAAAGAAACGGCGAATTTCAGGCCGTTACCGATAGCGTCCATCCCGCCGGCGCCGCTATCTGCCCTTGGCCAAGAGCCGGCGCCCTTCAAACACCTGCCAACCCGCCAAAGCCGGTATGCCGAGGACCAGGTCCGGAACCCGTTTGACCAGCGCCATCGCCAGCGCGACCTCGGCCGGAACCCCGAATATCGCGCTGACCGCGATCAGCGTGCCGTCCTGTACGCCCAAGCCCCCAGGCAGGACGAAGATGGCGGCGCGACTGCCTTGACCGAGGCTTTCGATGGCCACCGCTTGCGCAACGCTGACCGGATGACCCATGAACCAAAGCGCAATCCAGACTTCGCTCGCGCCCACAAAAATCGCCGCGAGATGAACAACGAACGAGGCCGAAAGGCCGGTGCGATTCCGCCACAGCTGTTGCAGCCGTTCGCCGAGATCGACGACGTGATTGAAGGCCCGCCAGCGCCGCTTTTCGCCGAATGCCACGAGCCTGCGAACCACCGGTTCGAAGGCACCAAAGTTCAGGGTGAGGAAGAATCCGAATACGGCCGGCAACGCGATCGCCAGCAGGCCGAAAGTCATGGTGCCGAGCCGCTCGGCGCCGACGAGGTCGAGCATAATCGCGACGCCGGTCAGGACAAAAATCAGCAGGCACAGGACCTGGACGAAAATATCGACCAGGACGCTGGCGATGGCCAAGCTCGGAGCCATGCCGCCTTGCATCAGGAGCCGAGCGCCCATCACGTCGCCGCCGACCACGGCGAACGGGAAGAGCGCGTTGATCGCGTCGCGCACGAACCGAACCCCGACGAAGACCAATGGGCCGCGCGGCAACGGCGCAAGGAGAAGCCACCACGCCGCGCCGGCGCCGGTAAGCGCCACAGCGCGGGCGAGTATGACGAGGACGGCACCCCATTCCGAGCTGACCACGGCCCGCAATACCCCGGCGAAGCCGTAATAGGCGGTAAGAGCGGTGAGCAACGCCAACCCGGCGATTGCGGCAAGAGCGGTCAAGAACCTCATTGTGAGTTGGGAGCCCCTGCAACGGTTTCGTGCCTGATATCCGCTAGGCGGCTCCGCGGAGTCAAATCGGATGTGGGGTGTGTCTTTTCAGCACTAGTGGAGCCCCGGCCGCGCCTCCTATCTTAGCGGTTCACAAAAACAGGATCGGGGTTCCCATGAAAAAGCTCGCTTTCGGTACGGCAATCATTCTCGCACTTCTGAGCGTCGCGGGCTGCGCAAATACGGGCAAAGGCAAGGCTCCGCCGCCGGTCGTGACCAAGGGCTAAGCGGTACCCCTTCAACTCACCCTGACGCGCGACGGTGAGGGGAATTGGCAAGACACTGCAGACAGCTATGTAAATTTGGTACGGCCGGTACTGAATTGCATAGCTCAATGCAGTTCAATGTGTAGGCGGGGGCCACGTGATCATCGTCGTTGGATTGGCATTTGAAGCGCGCATCGCGGCCGGGCCGGGCGTGCATGTGATCTGTAGTGGTGACGGCCATAACTTGGCCGCGAAACTCACCGCGGCGATCGCGGAGGCCCGCACGCTCGTCCGTGGCTGTCCGGGAATTATCAGCTTCGGCGTCGCCGGCGGACTGGCGCCGCATTTGCGGCCCGGAACCTGCGTCGTCGGCTCGGCCGTGGTTTCCGGAGCCAGCCGCATGCCGATCAGCGCCGAATGGTCGGAGAAATTGCTGCAGGCGATCCCGGATGCCGTCTCCGGAATACTATTGGGCGTGCCGGCTCCGATCGCGCATCCGGACGAAAAGCGCTCGCTCTATCTGAAGACCGGCGCCATCGCGGTCGACATGGAATCGCACATCGTCGCCGCCGTCGGTCAGGCGCACGACCTGCCGGTGGCAGCGATCCGCGTCATTACCGATCCGGCCAAGCGCGCGCTGCCGGCATCCGCCGTCGCCGCGATGCGGCCCAACGGCACCACCAATATCGGCGCCATGCTGCGCTCGGTGGTGAAACAGCCGCGCGAATTGCCCGCTTTGCTGCAAACCGCGCTGGATGCCCGGGCGGCACGGGCCACGCTGGTGCGGGGACGAAATCTGCTCGGTCCGGCGTTCACCTTGCCGCTTACGACTTGAGAGGCTGGCGCCATGCTCAACTCGGCAGCAGAGGAAATCAGCCTGTGGGCGGAACGTTGCCGGATTTGGGCCTGTGGCGCACGGACGGCCGAGCAGCGCTTGATGCTGCGCAGCCTGGAAGAACTTTTGAGCCAAGCCGCGCTAGACGCGGACCAGGATTTGGCCGGCGGCAGATCACCGTCCGCGCCCGCCAAGTCTTGATATGGCGGCTTGATATAGCGGCCTGATATAGCGGCCGCGACGCGCCCTTCCGACCGGAACCAGACCCTAGCCAAGCAATAAGTGGCCAAGCATATGGCCGAGCAGCACAATAGCCATGCCGGCGCGGGCAACGTGCGCACGCGCAAGATCGCCGAATTCGTGGCGGGGCTGACTTTTAAGCGCATTCCCACCGAGGTTCGTGCGCGAATCAAGCTCCTGATCCTCGATTCGCTCGGCTGCGCCATTTACGGCGCCGATCTCGAATGGTGCCGCATTTTGCGTAGCACGCTCGAAGCGCTCGATGCATCGCGCACGACCTCGGTCTGGGGCACCGATCGACGGCTGTCTTCCGTGCATGCGGCCTTGGTCAACGGCACCCAAGTGCAGGGTTTCGAGCTCGACGATGTTCACCGCACCGCGGTGCTTCATGTCGGGGCGGTCACGCTACCGCCGCTGATTGCGGTTGCCGAAAGTCACGCGCATCTGTCCGGGCGCGAGCTCCTCACCGCGGCAGTCGCCGGCTACGAGATCGGGCCGCGCGTCGGCCTATGCATGGGTCAGGATCATATCGGTCAGGGCTGGCACTCCGGCGCGACCGTCGGCGTATTCTCAGCCGCGGCCGGCGCCGCACGCGCGCTTTCCCTCGACGCGGATGCCACCGTCCACGCGCTCGGCATCGCCGGCACGCAATCGTCCGGCCTGATGGCCGCCCAATACGGCGCCATGGTCAAGCGCATGCATGCCGGCCGCGCGGCGCAAAGCGGGCTTTATGCGGCGCTCTTGGCGGCACGCGGCTTCACCGGCATCCGCGATGTCTTCGAGGCGCCCTATGGCGGCTTCTGCACGACTTTCTCGCGTTCCACCGACCGGTTCGACTTGACGAAGTTGAGCGCGGGCCTCGGCGAGCGGTTCGAGACGATGCATATCTCGCTCAAATTCTATTCCTGCGTCGGCAGCAATCACACCACGCTCGACGCCATTCGCGATATTCGCAAGCGTCATCCGTTCCGGTTGGACGAAATCGACCGCATCGTCGTGCACGCCTCGCGGGTCACCGTCGACCACGCCGGCTGGCCGTATCGACCCGAAGGGCTGACCGCGGCGCAGCTCAACCTGCCGTTCTGTGTCGCGACGCTCTTGATCGCCGGCGACGTTTTTGTCGACGAGTTCACGCCGCAATGTGTCGACGACGCCGCGCGGATCAAACTGTCGCGCAAGGTCGCGGTGGTCCACGATCCGGCCATTTCCGCGCTCGGCGCGGCGCATCGGCACAACGTGCGCGTCGAGATGCATTTCCGCGACGGCTCGGTCGAACGGGAAACGCGCGAGGCGCCGCGCGGCAGCGAGCAGATGTTCGCCGGCACAGACGACATCGTCGAAAAATTCCGCAAGCTGACCCGCCGCGGCATGCGAACCGAACAGCAAGACGCGCTCATCGATGCGGTGATGCGGCTCGACGAACTGGCCGACAGCCGGGAGCTGACCGACCTGCTACGGGTAGGCTAGTACCTTTTCGTCATTCCGGGGCCGAGCGCAGCGAGGAGCCCGGAATCCATACCCACCGGCCAGCGAATATGGATTCCGGACTCGCCGCTGCGCGGCGATCCGGGATGACGGATCAAGACAGCAATTCGAGCTTGCCGCCGACCGGGATGTTCGGCGCCGACTTGTTCTCGATGATGACCAGGTCGAACTCGTTGCCCTTGCGCTGCCACTGCCCGGCAACCAGCGGCGTCTTGGTGACATTCTTGACCGGCTGGCCGGTCCACTTCACCGGGCCGACCATCGAATGGTAGTCGGTCGCGATGATGGCATCGAGAATCGATTTCGGATCGACGCTCTTGGTGCGCTTCAAAACATCGATCGCGACTTCGAACAGCGCATGCTGGTAGCCGATCGGCTGCGTCCACGGCCGCTTGGTGGTCTGGACATAGGCGTCGGTGAGTTCGCGCGCATTCTGCCCGGTCAGACCGGATTTGAACGGGAAGGTCGGCGTCCACCAGATTTCGGTCGTCAGTCCGTTGCCGCGCGGCCCGAGCGAGCTGACCGCGGAGGGGAACAACAGCGCCTTGCCGATGGTCACAACCTTGGGATGAAAGCCTTGCTGCGCCGCCTGCGACCAGAAGGTGGCAAAATCGGGCGGGATCATATTGCCGACGACGATCTCGGCGCCGGCCTGCTTGAACTGCGTGATCTGGGAGGTGAAGTCGTTGTTCATCACCTGATAACGGCCGGGATCGAGCAGCTTGTAGCCGGCCTTGGCGAGCGCCGGCGGCAGTCCGCGTTGCGGGTCGCCCCAGGCGTTGCCGTCGGCGTCATTGGGGAACAAGCCGCCCATCACCTTGTTGGTCGGCGCGCTGTCCCACATCGGCAGGTATGACGCGATGACGTCTTCCAGGCCCCAGAAGAAGTGATAGGTCCAGGTGAAGCCTTTGGCCGGATCGCCGTTGCGGCCAAAAAAGTAGGGTTGCCACGGACAATTGGTGGTGACGCACGGCACCTCGTTGACCTCGGCCTGGTCGGCGACCGGATTGGTCGTATCGGGCGCGGACGATGCCACGATGAGATCGACCTTGTCGTGCAGGATCAATTCCGAAGCGACTTCGGATGCGCGCGTCCCGCTGGATTGACTGTCCTTCGAGATGATTTCGACCGGGTAGGTCTTGCCGCCGCTCTGCAGGCCTTTGGCCAGAACGCCCCTGACCTGATCGATGACGAAGCCGTCGGATTCGCCGAAACCGGCGAGCGGGCCGGTCTTCGGGCTGACATGGCCGATCTTGATGCCCTTCGATTGGGCATTGGCGGGAATGACGCGCAGCACCGCCGGCGCCGCCAGCGCGCCGAGACCGCCGGCGATGACGCTACGACGATCGATCGCCATGCTTGTTTGAGCCCGAGTGCGTTGCGAGCCGGATTCATCCTTGCGGCTAGTCATGATTTTCCCCCTTGTTATCGGTCACGGCTGGCTTTGAGATGCGCCATGACCTTGGCGCGGAGCGCTGTCTGTTGTTCGGCGCTCCACTTGCGAAAACCCTCACCTGATTTGAACCCCAACTTGCCGTCCCTGACAAGGGCTTCAAGATAAGGCGACGGGCCGGGCCGGCTGTCGATTGCCGGCAATACGGTATTGTGAATGGCAAGCGTGAGATCGGTGCCAACAAGGTCGGCATTTTCGAGCGGACCGAGCACCGCGATGCGCCGGCCGAACGACGCCTTGATCACCGCATCGACCGTCTCGGCGTCGCAGATGCCGTGCTCGACCAGCGAAATCGCTTCGCGCCAGAGCGCGTGCTGCAGCCGGTTGCCGATAAAGCCCGGCACGTCTTTTTTGACATGGGCCGGCTTCTTGCCCGCCGCTTCATGCAGCTGCATGGTCGCCGCGATGGTCTGCGGCGACGTCCATTGCGTCTCGATCACTTCGACGAGCGGCACCAGGAACGGCGGATTCCACCAATGCGTTCCGACCGCGCGCTCGCGCCGCTCCAATCCCTGCATGATCGCGGTGATCGGAATGACCGAGGTGTTGCTGGCAAGGATCGTGTCGGGACGGACGTGGCGTTCGATGTCGGCGAACAGCTTCTGCTTCAGCGGCAAATCTTCCAACACCGCCTCGACGACGTAATCGGCGTCGCGCACCGCGTCGGCAAGATCGGCGCATGGAGTGACCCGCGACAGCGCGCCCTCATCGTCGCCGAGATCGCGCAGATTCGCCGCAATGCGCGACTTCACCGTTGCGAGGTTCGTCGCGAACGAATCCGTGATCGTGACCTCGTGGCCGGCGAGCGCGAAAACTTGCGCGATGCCATGGCCCATCAAGCCGGCACCGACGACAGCGATCTTTGCTCTGCTCATTGCTGCCTCGAATAGGCGGCCTAACCCGCGGTATAGCCGCCGTCGGCATAGAGGATGTGCCCGGTGTAGAAATCGGACGCCTTGGACGCGAGAAACAACAACGGCCCGGCGAGATCGTAGGGCTCGCCGAGGCGGCCTTTCGGCACCCGGGTGACGAACCCCTTACGGACCGCGGTTGCGTTTTCGTTGTCCTCGTACATCCAAGCCGTCAGCGGCGAACGGAACACCGTCGGCGCGATGGCATTGACGGTGATGCCGGTCGAGCCCCATTCGCAGCCGAGCGCCTTGGTGACGCCGTCGATCGCCGACTTCGAGGCGCAATAGGCGGTATAGCCGGCCGGATGGCCGAGGAGCCCGCGCGCCGACGACATGAACACGACCTTGCCGCCGCGGCCCTGCGCCAACATCTGCTTGCCCGCCGCGCGCGCCATCAGCCAACTCTGCGTCACATTGACATCCATGACTTCGGCGAACACTTCGGGCGGCTGGTCGACGATCTTTGCCACTTTGTTGATGCCGGAGGCGAGCACAACGATATCGACGCCGCCGAAGCGCTTGACCGCCGCGGCGACGATCTTATCGCAATTGGCCGCTGTGCTCGGCCGCTGGTTGACCGTTTCAACCTCGGCGCCGAGTTTCTCGCATTCGCCGGCGACTTTTTTCAAAGCCTCGGTGCCGCCGGCCGCGACCACCAGCTTGCAGCCGGCGCCGGCCAGGACTTGGGCCGCCAACGCGCCGAACGCCCCGGTCGCGCCGGTCACGATCGCGGCCTTGCCGCGCACGTCGAACAGCGAAGCCGGATTTTTCAGGAAGTCTTCGGACATCGACGAATCTCCCATTCGGATGCGTTATTTCGTCATGGCCGGGTCAAGCCGGCCATGACGCCTGCGGCGTCACTTCACCGGCGCCACGGCGACCGCAATGGTGCACACGTCATGGCTGCGATTGACGATCTCGCGGCTTTCGTTGGGGCCGATGTAGCAAGTGTCGCCGGCTTTCAGGACGCTTTCCTTGCCGCCGACGATCACGGTGAGTTCGCCGGCCAGCACATGGTAGATCTTCTCCGGCGGGGAAGCGTCGGGCCCGGCGCCGCCGCCCGGCAGGAAGTGCGAAATGCCGAACACCAGCGTCTGCGAGCCGCCCATCTCGGCGCCGAACACGCGAAAGGATTTATAGTCGCGGTGATTGCCCGCCTCATACGGTTTTGCTTCCGAGAATTTGCGCACGATCATCAGAATTTCTCCCCCTTTTCGATGCGGTAGGCGCCCTTCGGATCGACGATCGCCACCAGCCGAATGATGCAGCCGTCGCCGCGATCCCAGTTCCACGGAAAGAACGCGAAGGTGCAGCGCCGGCCGGTTACCTTGTCGATGTCGCCGCCGACATTCTCGATGCCGAGGATGCCGTTTTTGAACAGGATGCGATGCACCGGCTCCCATTCCGGGAAGTCGTCTTTCCAATCGCGCCCGCCCGACCACTTTTTGTATTCCTCGGCAAGGTGCGGATGCAACGGTCCGTTGCGCTGCGGCCCGATGGCGGTCGCCAGCGGGTGATCGTTGGCCTGCGTATCGTGGCCGACGACCTTCACTTTCTTCTCGACGAACCACTCGCCCGCCGACGACACAAAACCGGGCGAGCGGCAAAAATAATCCTCGCTGTCGTCATAGAGCTTATGCCAGCCGGTATTGACGATGACCACGTCGCGCGGCCGCACGATCTTACCGGCCGCCTTTTCCAGGTCGTCGTAGGTGATCTGCTCCCATTTCTTTTTCGGGATCGAAACCACGATGCCGGAGCCGAAGAAATGCGGCAACGGCACTTCGTCGATGAACGGCGTTCCTTGGATGACATGGGCCGGCGCATCGATATGGGTGGTGTTGTGCATCGAGGTGGTGATGCGCTGCGACAACACGCCCGACTTCGCCATGTAATGGATGCGCTCGATCTTGACGTCTTCGAAATAGGGCCAGTTCGGGGACTGGTAGCCGAACCTGTGAGACAGACTGTAGAATTCCAGCCCCATGCTGTTCTTGAAATTTTCTTCGAACATGACGCCACGAATTTTTTTGGCCACGGCATCCTCCCTTTTCTTGCAACAGACCAGCAGAGCCTTACTGTACCAAAGAACGAACCATCTGTATCGCATTACGGTTTATAATGCAATTCCCCCGGCGACTGCGAGCGCGTGCAGTGCAATGGCGCCGACCGCGAAGCGCCTTGAACAAACATATCAGGCCGCCGCGGCGGTAAAGTGATCTTCGAGCGTGCGCAAAGTCGCAAGCAGGCGCTTGGCGATGAAATCCTGGCGGTCGTAGAAGCGCGGTGCCGGCACCGGCACCGAGATGGCGACCGAATTGCCCAGTGGGTCCTGTAACGCGACACCGACGGCGCAGATGCCGAGCGTATGCTCCTCGCGATCGAATGCGACACCGGTCTTACGGACGGCCTTCAAGTCCTTCAACAACTCCGCCAACGAGCCGAGCGAATTAGGCGTGCGTTTTTCATAGGTGCGGCCGATCAGGCGCTCGATCGCGTCATCGTCGAGCCGCGCCAGATAGGCCTTGCCGTTCGCCGTGCAATAGAGCGGGAAGGTCTCGCCGACGCCGGAAACGGTACGCAACCGTTGCGAGCCGATGACCTGATCGATGAAAATTAGGCGATCGCGCTTCACCGCCGCAAGATCGACGGTCTCGCGCAGTTCGTTGGACAGGCTCACCAGGTACGGACGCGCGATCGAGACGAAGTCGGTCGGCACCGAGGCCGCGAGCCGCAGAATGGTCGGCCCGAGGCGCACCCGGCCGGTCGGCGAGGCCGCGATCAACAATTTCTCCGCCGCGAGCGCAGCGACAATGCGCTGCACAGTCGAACGCGCCAAATTGACCGCTTGCGCGATCTGCCCAAGGCTCAAGCCGGTCGGCTGGCCTTCCAGCGCGCGCAAAATCGCAACCGCACGCGCAATGACCTGGACCTGGCTCTTGTCGGCCGGCGTTCGATCCTCAACTCGTTTCATTCCCTATGCCTCATTCGATTGACCGACTCGACTGTGCGAACCAGCCCACGATACGGGACACCCGGCTCGCGATGCAACTCGCCTTTTGGCTCACGTGATAGTATGGCTCACCCAAAAGGCGATACAGAAACGCCGGCCGCTTCCACGCGCCGCTCGACCAACGAGGCTGATCGTTTCTCGGCCTGCATAAGATGTGAACACCAAGGGGGAAACACAGGTCGTTGGAACGCAACCTCACAGCGATTGCGGTGGTAATCGCGGCGGCGATCGCGAGCCCGGCCAAAGCCCAGACGATCGAGCTTAAGGTCTCGCACTTCCTGCCGGCGAACCACACCTTCCAGAAGGCGATGATGGCTTGGGGCGAGGAGCTCGACAAGGCGTCCAATGGCCGATTGAAGCTGGGTATATACCCCGCCGGCCAGCCATCGCGGTTCAGCACGAAACTTATGGTCGACGCGCGAGCCGTCCACCTTTGAGATGTGGGCTCACGGCTCGACGCTGACTCCGAAAATCGGACTGTTGCACAGATGGCTGCTGCGACTCACGTCGTTTCTGCACAAGCTTTGTCAGTCTAAGTGCCTCCGCTACCGGAATGCCGAGCATGCGAAGAACAAATTGTGCGGCTCGACCCTCAACATCGGGCGCCTTGGGATGCTGCAACCGCTCGCGTAGCGCGACGCTCACCACAGACAGCAGGCTCGCGAACATCAAATCACTGGGCTCAACTGTGAAGCCTCCCTGGGCTATGCCGATCGCAACGTCCTTGCGAACTCCTCGAGATATCTGATCATGAAAGGTGCCGAGATCACCGAGCGCTTCGACGATTAGCCAACCCCATTCCCGCTCAGCGGCAGCGCGCCGGATGAACTCTTGGGTAGCAAGCGCTACGCGCTCAACGCCATTGTCAATGCCACGAATGGCGTCATCGACTTCGTTCACAAGTGCGGCCGCAATGGCATGGCCGACCACATCGAGTAATTCGGCCTTGCTCTTGAAATGGTAGTAAAAGATTCCATTCGAGACACCGGCGGTTGCGGTGATTTCGCTGATCGAGGCAGCTTCGATTCCGCGTTCGGCAAACACTGTCACGGCGGCGTCCATAAGCAGCGCTCGGGTGCGCGATCGCTTGCCGAGATTAATAACTTCACTTCTAAAACGGCTTGTTTGCACAGGCGACCACCAAAGTGCATCTGACATGATCACCCCGTTCAGTAGCGATGCGACCTGAGCGTCGGGGGTGGCACTCAGGTAGCGATACCCGATTACTTGTTTACGGCAATTGCGCCGAACGCGCCAATACTTGGCCTTCCTTCTCATTTTGAGAGTATCGTCAATATTGACCATACTCTCAATTTCTCGTATGGTGAGCGACGTCAAAACGGGCGGCCATGATGTGCGGTCGAAACCGTGTTGCTTTGGGAGGAGATGAGTGGACTTCGGCTTATTGATCGATGGCCGAGAAGTACCGGCGAGTAATGGTGCCCGATTTGAGCGTCGTCATCCGATTTCGGGTATGCCGGTCAGCGTTGCTGGAGCGGCAACCGTAACTGACGCTTGCGCTACAGTGCACAGCGCAGCAACAGCGTTCGCTTCGTGGGCCAAAACCAGTCCGGAGTACCGTCGCGGCATTCTGCTGGCCGCCTCGGACAGGGTGGTTGAAGGCGCCGCGTACCGCTGCGCGGACAGAAGGCGAGCGGGTACCGGCGTTTTGGCGACTCGCCGGGCATCAACGAGTTCACCGAAGTGCGGTGGGTGACCATCGAAGATCCAAACCAACCTTATTCAATTTGAGATTCAACCGGATCTTCAAGCTGGCTTTGCAGTCCGGGGAGGAGCGCACAGTGGCGGAGACGTATGATTTCGTTGTTGTCGGATCAGGTCATAACGGATTGACCGCGGCAGCCTATCTGGCCAAGGCTGGACAAAAAATCCTAGTGCTGGAGCGCAACGACTGGTTCGGCGGTGGGGTCGTGACGAAGGAAATCCTCGCGCCAGGGTTCAAATTCGATCTGCATTCCTCGCTACACGTCAACATCCAGGCCAATCCGCTGATCCTCAAAGACGAGCTTGGGCTGCTGTCCAAGCACGGGTTGAAATATCTCTATCCGGATGCGGTCTATTCGACGATCTTCGACGACCAGACAAGCATCATTACGTACAAAGATATCGACCGCACTTGCGAATCGATCGCTAAGATCTCTCCGCGCGACGCCGATGCCTATCGACGCTTTGCTGAAATGAGCAAGAAGATCGTGCCGTTGGTGACGCAGAGTCTGTTCGTTCCTGCGCCGCCTCAAGGGCAGTTCTTCGCCCTGCTCGATCAGAGCCCCGAGGGTCAGGAGATCTTCCGTGCCCTCCAACAGAGCAAGCTCGATATCTGCCGCGAGTGGTTCGAGAACGACAAGCTGATCATACATTTATTGAAGTTTGCCTCCGAGACTCTGACCGCCCCGGAGGAGAAGGGCACCGGCTTCATCCTCTACACGATGCCGGGCATGGTTCACACCTATCCGATCGGCATCCCGATCGGAGGCAGTGGAGCGCTTGTCGACGCTTTGATTCGTTGCCTTAAATCGTATGGCGGGGACCTGCGCGATAAAACCGAAGTCGCAAAGGTTGTGGTCGAGAGCGGTCGCGCGGTCGGAGTCAAGCTCGTGAGCGGCGAGACGATCCGCGCCCGGAACGGCGTTATCGGGCAAATCCATCCTTGGTTGTTGGGAAAAATGGTGGACGGCCTTGATCCCGGCGTCGGCGCTCGCGCAAGGCGAGTCGAGACCGGCGCCTTCTCGATCATGCCGCAACATCTTGCGCTCAAAGAGCCGCCAAAATATCGCGCCGGCGACGCCGCCGGACGCGTGATCTTAGCCAACTATACGCCCTCGACACTCGAGCGGTTCCTTCGCGTTTTCGACAATTTCAAATACGGGGACATGTGGGCGCCGGGTTCAACCGACGCCATCATGGCTTCACACATGCAGTGCCAGTTCGACGCTTCCCAGGTCCCAGAAGGTAGAGCGGCGATAACGGTCTACGGCTTCGGCCCATTCGAACTGCGCAACGGCGGTTCGGCGCTCTGGGACGAGCGGCAGCACGAGGTAGCCGATTGGCTTCTGCAACGCTATCGGCATTACGCATCGAATATTTCCGACGACAACATCATTGGTCGGCGGTTCGATACGCCGCTCGAAATTTCCAGGCATTCGCCGATGTTTCAGCGCGGCGATGTCAGTGGTGCCGGGGAGTATCTGCATCAGATCGGAGGGCACCGGCCGACACCGGAGCTTGCCAAACTGAAAGTACCCGGCATCGAGCGGCTTTATCTCACCGGAACAGCGATCAACGTGTCGAGCGTAAGCGGTGCCGGCCGCGCCACTGCGATCAAAGTCTGCGAGGATCTTCGCATCGATTTCGATCGGCTGACGAGATGACCATGAGGTTCTTCACGCCCGAAGGCGGCGAACTCATCGAGATCATGAACGTGACGCCTGAGCGTAATCACGTCGTGATCCAGGGCAAGATTATGAGCGCGATGCCGATGAGGGCGGTGCTCACGCCGGACCAATTGCGTCAGGGCTTCAAATTTCTGACACCGCGACTCGTCTTCACGCTCATCACGATGCTGTTCAGGCGATCCGGCAGGTAGCGCGGACATGATGCCGACCCTTCAAATACCGCGAGCTTATTTCGCCAGAGGAGCCCTCCGGGAACTGCCGAGCGAGTTGACAGCGCTGGGTCTCTCACGACCGCTTCTGGTGACCGATACCGGGCTGGTGAAGTGCGGTGTGTTTGGCATGGTCACTGCGGCCCTCGCGGACGCGGTCAGCTATACCGTTTTCGAGGCCGTGCCCGAAAATCCGACCTATGAAGCGGTGGATCGAGCAACCGAGGTCTATCGTGCGCGGCAATGTGACGGAGTGGTCGCCATCGGTGGCGGTTCGGTGATCGACACCGCCAAGTTGACCGCAGTCTTGGCTGGGCATCCTGGGCAGGCGTCGGACTACGTCGGCCACAGCGACCGGGTGACGGCTGCAACGGCACCATTGATTGTCATACCGACCACTGCGGGGACCGGCAGTGAGGCGTCGCCGGATGCAGGTATTCATCCAGATGCCCATACCATTTCGTCCGGCATTACCAGCCGCCACGTAATCCCAAGGGCCGCCATCTGCGACCCGGATACGACGGTGTCGATGCCTCCACGGCTGACCGCGGCAACCGGCCTCGATGCTTTGTCGCACTGCATCGAGGGCTTCCTGTCCAAATCCTTTTGCCCTCCCGCCGATGCCATGGCGCTGGACGGTATTCGGCGCGTATTTCGCTATTTGCCTCTAGCGACCGAGGAGGGCAGCAATCTCGATGCGCGCATGCAGATGATGATCGCCGCCTTTGAGGGTGGAGTTGCCATCAGCAAGGGTCTCGGTCCTGCCCACGCCATTGCGATCTCCTGCGGCGACCAAGGACTTCATCACGGCATGCTGAGCGCCATTGGCGTCTTGGCCAGCTTGCCGCTTCTCGAGCGGCAGATGCCAGAGCGGGTGCGCCCCATTGCCGACGTGATGGGTCTCAAGGTGGGGCAGAGTACAGCCGACGGTGTCAAGGCCCTTATGGTTCGCGTGGGTCTGTCGACCAGCCTTTCCGGCATTGGCTACAGCACCCGGGATCTCGCCGCGCTCGCGGGCAAAGCCGCCGAGAGTCATTTCAATTTGACCAGTCCGTATGCCCCGACGAAGGAGGAGTTTGCTCAGATGATTGGAGCGGTACTGGATTGATCGAGATCTGCCGTCGCACGCCTGAACAATGCGGCGATCGGTTTAACACGAGCACGATGGCAAAGGAGGAGCACAATGACAAAAAAGACGCCAAAAACCAGCCCAGGTATCGTGAGTTCGGCAAAGAAATGGCGCTCTCGGTCGCCGCTGGGCTGCTGGCTTTCGGTCTGGCCGCCGGCCACGTGCGCGCCGCTCGACCAACAAGGCTGACCGTTTCTTGGCCTGCGTAAGATGTGAACACCAAGGGGAAACACATGTCGTTGAAACGCAACCTTTCCGCGCTGGTGGCGGCAACCGCCGCGGCGATCGCGCTCGCGGGCCCCGCCAAAGCGCAGACAATCGAGCTCAAAGTCTCGCACTTCATGCCGGCGAACCACACCTTCCAGAAGGCGATGGTGGCTTGGGGCGAGGAACTCGATAAAGCGTCCAATGGCCGCTTGAAGCTCGATATCTACCCCGCCGGCCAGCTCGGTGGCGGGCCCAACCGGCAGTTCGACGCGGCACGCAACGGCAGCGTCGACATCGCGATCAGCCTGCACGGAGCGACGCCCGGCAGGTATTCCATGACCGAACTCGCCAGCCTGCCGTTCGCATCGCCGCAAGCCGGACTCACCAGCGCCATCGCCTCCAAGCGGCTCACCGAACTCGCCCCGACCTACCTCGCGAAGGAACATGAAGGCCTCAAGATTCTTTGGATGGCGGTGACGCCGCCGCTGATGTTCCACTCCAAGAGTCCGATCCACACGGTTGAAGACTTCAAAGGTAAGCGCATCCGCTACGCCGGCATCCAATTCAAGAACATCATCGATTCGCTCGGCGGCGTGCCGCTGTTGGTGCCGCCGCAGGAGACCCAGGACGCGCTCGCCAAGGGCATCATCGACGCTGCGACATTTCCCTACGAAGGCGCCGCCAGTTTCGACATCGCGACGGTCGCCAAGAACACCCTCGAGCCCGGCGTGAGCTCGGCGACCTTCGCGGTCGTCATGAACCCGGCGAAATACGCTTCCCTGCCCGACGATCTAAAAGCGCTGATCGACAAGACCACCGGACCTGCCGCGGCGGAGAAGTTCGGCGCGACGTGGGACGCGGCGGAGCACCAGGGCAAGGTCAGCATGCTCGCCGAAGGCACTCAAGTTTATGTCCTTCCCCCCGCCGAGCTTGCCAAGATGAAGCAGGCTTTCGCTACGCAGGTCGACGCGGCCATCACCGACGTTGAAAAGCAGGGCAAGCCCGGCCGCAAGTTCTTCGAAGACTATACGAAATGAAATGACGGCGCGCGTCTGACCGGGCCGCGAACCGCATCGAAGAGACCCGATTCCGATGGATTCAGATCGACAGTCCACGCCGCTGATCCTTCGCCTGCAGCGAGCGCAGTTCCGCCTCGCCGCCACCGCGCTCCTCGTCATGATGATGGGCACGGTGATCGACGTATTCTTTCGTTACGCTTTCAATAAACCGCTGCGCATCTCCTACGATCTCGTCGAGAGCATGCTGGTCATCTACGTGTTCCACGGCATGGCCGGCGCGTTTCTCAAGCGCCGCAACATCGCGATCGATATTATCGACGCGATCGTCGACGCCAGGGTCGTGCGCGCCCTCATCGTCATGGCCGACATCTTGTCGGTGCTGTGCCTTGCCGTTTTTGCCTATGCGATGATCCGGCCGGGCCTGCAGGCATTCGATTACGGCGACCGCAAACTCGAACTTGGACTGCCGCTCTACGTATTGTGGATTTTCGCGCTGGCCGGGATCGCGGGGACGATTCTGTGCGCAGTGGCCGCGCTGATCGGCCACGTCAGAGCGCGTAACGGGATGACATCGTGAATCCGCCGCTGATCGGGGCCGCCGGCATCGGCGTGCTGCTGCTCCTGTTGTTTCTGCGGGTGCCGGTGTGGGCCGCGCTGACGCTCGTCGGCTTTTTCGGCAATATGGTATTGTCCGGACCGCAGAGCGCGCTCACCATCGCCGGCACGACCCCCTTCGACGTCGCGTCGACATATACGCTATCAGTCATTCCGCTGTTCGTGCTGCTCGGCGAGGTCGCCTCGAACACCAAGCTCTCCTCCGACTTGTTCACCGCGGCGCGAGTCCTGCTCTCGGGGGTGCGCGGCGGCTTGGCGATCGCCACCATCGCGGCCTCGGCGTGCTTTGGCGCGGTGTGCGGCTCCTCGGTCGTCACCGCCGCGACGATGACGCGTATTGCGCTGCCGGAAATGCGCAAGGTGGGGTATGACGATCGCCTCGCCACCGGAGCGCTCGCCGCCGGCGGCAGCATCGGCATCCTCATCCCGCCTTCGATCATCCTCGTCATCTACGCCGCCGTCGCCGAGCAATCGGTGCCGAAACTGTTCGCGGCGGCGCTGATCCCTGGACTGTTGCTGACCTTGCTTTACATGGCGATTGCCGCGCTGGTCGCGGTGGCGCGACCGCAATTCGCGCCGGCCGCACCGCCCGCTTCGCTCTCGGAGCGGCTGAAGGTCCTTTCCGGCCCGTGGCAATTCATCGTTCTGTTCGTGGTGACGATCGGCGGAATTTATGCGGGGATATTCAGCCCGACGGAAGCCGCCGCCATCGGGGCTTTCGGGGCGATCGTCCTCGGCGCCATCGGCCGCCGCCTGACGTTTGCCGCGCTATGGCGTTCGATCGAGAGCTCGGTGACGATCAGCTGCCTGTTGTTCGCCATCATCATCGGTGCAAACCTGTTTTCGTTCTTCATCGTGCAAACTCATTTTCCGATGCTGCTCGCCGACGGCGCGCGGGCGATGCAGCTACCCGGCCAAGTGGTGATGGCGATGATCATCGTCGCCTATATCGTCATGGGTTGCTTTCTCGAGGGCATCGGCATGGTGCTGATCACGGTGCCGGTTTTCCTGCCGCTGGTGATGCATTTTGGCTACCACCCGATCTGGTTTGCGATCATCGTCGTCATCGTCGTCGAAGTCGGGCTGATCCACCCGCCGGTCGGCATGAATCTGTTCGTCATCCAGGCCCAGGCGCCCGACGTGCGGATCACCAGCATCTATCGCGGCATCGTGCCGTTCCTGATCGCACCGCTGATCCTCATCGTGCTCCTGTTCGTGTTCCCACAATTGGCATTGTGGCTGCCCAAACTTCTGTACGGATGACGATACGCGTGACTGTCCTGGTCATGGCAACCTGCGCCGCCAGCTACGTGCAGCACCTGCGCGCGTTGTCCGTGGCCGGCGTTTGGACCGAACATCGAATATAAGGTACAGAGAGCGATACGGCCGCTGAGACTTACTTGGCGCAACAATGCGAGGGCGGAAGAATGGTCAGGAAAATCGCGCTGGAGGAACATTTTCTGTCGCCGGGCTACGAAGACTACTGGTGGCCCACGGTCGGCAATGTCGCGGCCGAAGTCGCGAGCAACCTGTTGGCCCGGCTGGGCGACTTCGGCGAATTGCGGTTGCAGGGCATGGATCAGGCCGGGATCGCGCGCGCCGTGCTGTCGATCGCCGGACCCGGCGTGCAAAGCGAGCCTGACGCGGCGACCGCCTGCCGGCGCGCCCGCGAATCCAACGATTTCCTCGCAAAGGAAATGCAGAAGCGCCCCGACCGCTATTGCGGCTTCGCCCATCTGCCGATGCAAGACCCGCTTGGCGCCGCCGACGAGCTGGAACGCTGCATGCGCGATCTCAAATTTGTCGGCGCCATGATCAACGGCCACACCAACGGGCAATATCTCGATCACCCTTCGCTGCACGTTTTCTGGGAGCGGGCAGAGGCGCTCGGCGCGCCGATCTACATCCATCCGACCGACCCGGTCAGTCTCGCGCCGGTGCTCGAAGGCTACAACGGCCTGCGCCGCGCCACCTGGGAATGGGGATTTGAAACCGGCTCGCACGCCTTGCGGCTCGTCTTCGGCGGGCTGTTCGACCGCTCCCCGCGCGCCAAGGTCGTGCTCGGTCATCTCGGCGAGACCCTGCCGTTCCTGCTCTGGCGCTTCGACAGCCGCGCCAAGCTCTACGGCGTCAAACTCGCCAAAAATCCCTCCGACTATATCCGGGAAAATTTCGCGGTGACGACCTCCGGCATGTGCTCGGCCGAACCGCTCAATTGCACCATCGCAGCGCTCGGCCATGGGCGCGTGATGTTCGCCGCCGATTATCCGTTCGAGGTGGCGCAGGAGGCCGGCGAGTTCCTCGACCATGTGCCGCTTGCGCAAGCCGTGCGCGAAGACATCGCGTTCAACAATGCCGTCGCCTACCTCGGTTTGGCATAACTCTGAAGCGGCCAAAATTTTCGGTTTGCACTCCATGACCAGCAAAGTCCTCATCGTCGACATTCACGCTGAAATCTATCGCGACCGGCTGCAGGCGGAATTTCCCGACCTGCAATTCGCGCTGTTCCACAGCGCCGCGGAGGTAACGGGCAACCTATCCGACATCGATGTCATGATCATGTTCGGCATCGAGGTTCGCGACCCGATGCTCAGCGGCGCCCCGGGCTTGAAGTGGATTCAATCGCTGGCGACCGGCGTCGACCATTTTCTGCGCTGTCCGTCGCTCAGGCCTGAGGTGCTGATCACCAGCGGCCGCGGCATCCACGGACCGCCGATGCGCGAGGAAGTCGTCTACCTCATGATGGCGGTCAGCCGCGACGCCACCCGCCAGGTGGAGGATTACCAGCATCGCATCTGGTCGCGACAGCTCTGGAGCACGCTCCACGGCAAGACCGCGGTGATCGTCGGCACCGGCATCGTCGGCTCGGCGATCGGCGAACTGCTCAAGGCGTTCGGCATGCACGTCGTCGGCGTCACGCGCACGCCGCGGCAGGCCGACGGCTTCGACGAGATGATGCCCGCGGATCGCCTGCCGGAGGCCGCGGCCAAGGCCGACTACCTCATCAACATCCTGCCGGCGAGCGCCGACAACGTCGGGCTGTTCGACGGTAAGGTGTTCGGGGCGATGAAGCCCACCGCCTATTATATCAGCGCCGGCCGCGGCCAGACCGTCGACGAGACCGCGCTCGTTGCCGCCTTGCGCGAACGCCGCATCGCCGGCGCCGGTCTCGACGTATTCCATGCCGAACCGCTGCCGCCCGACAGCCCGTTCTGGAGCCTGCCGAACGTGTTCATCACGCCGCACGTCGGCGGCTACGTCGTCGAATACGAAGAATTCGTCATGCCGCTCGTCATCGACAATATGCGGCTGTTCCGGGCCGGTCGGCTCGGCGAGATGCACAATATCGTTGCCCGCTGAGCTATCTCGAGACGGTGCCCTGAGAGTTTCCTAACCCAAAGGATTACCGCAAGCGGCGCCCGCTTCGAGAACGGAGCGAAATGCATCCGGCAGGCGATCTCTTAGTTATGCAGAATGCGAATTCCGTGATAGCTTTTTACCATCACCCGTCCTTATGGTGACTTGATGAAGCTCAGCCAGCTTCGTAACTTTATCGCGGTGGTAGAGGCCGGCGCTGTCCGCCAAGCCGCCAATAACCTAAATCTATCGCAATCCTCGATCAGCAAGAGCATCCAGCAATTGGAGGACGAGCTCGGCGCCGAGATGTTGCAGCGCAGCGCGCACGGGGTCACCCCGACCGCGGCTGGCAAGGCCCTGCTGAGCCGCGCCAAGTTGATCGAAGCGGAATTGCGCCACGCGCGCAACGATGTGCAAACAGTCCAGGGCGCTCAGGTTGGCGAAATCCGCGTGAGCGCCTCGCCGACCGTTGCCATAGGGTTGATACCGCACGCGGTCATCGCTTTCCAACGAACGCGTCCACGGGTGAGCTTTCGCATCTCAGAAGGCGTCTATCCGGACATTCTGCCCGCTATTCGCACCGGCGATCTCGATTTCGCGATCTGTCTCGTGCCGAGCCGGCCGCGCGACGAGACTCTGCACTATACGAGCTTGGTCGAGGATCACTTGGTGCCGGCGGTCCGCGCCGGCCATCCCCTGATCGGCACGAGCAAGCTTCAACTCGCGGACTTGCTCGATCTCGATTGGATCATTTACCGTCGCAGCCGTACTGGCCTCGACGTTTTCGAACAAACCTTTGCCTCTAACCACCTGGCTCTGCCGAGGAGTACGATCCAATGTACCTCGTTCGCCTGCGCGCTCGCACTCGTGGAGAACGGCGATTACGTCACGCTCGTACCCTCGCAGATTTTTTTCGGTGGCCGCACGCCGCCCTCGATCGCGCTATTGCCGCTCAATTCGCCGATGCAATCCTGGCAGGTCGCCGTCATCTCGCGCGCCAAGCACGAATTGTCCGCGGTTTGCCTCGCCTTTCTAGCCGAAATCGAGCGCATCGCGGCCAATATCGCTCCCTCCGGGGGCAGAAGCCGTCGTGCGGGGCGGTCGCGCCGATAACAGATCGTCGCCGAGCGATCGTTATTATCGATCATCCTATCGGGATTCTGCATCAGCCTACGATCAAGCCCGCGGTTATAATCGCGGATCGGAGATGAAGCGCGGCGGGACGACATCGACAGGATGAATCGAACCGTCCGCTACTTCAAATAACAAGGTATGGGAGCGACTCGTGAGCATCGCAAAACTGAGCGGCGTCAGACTCTGGTGTCAAGGTGTTGTTGTCGCCACTGCGTTGGCGATCTCGGCCCTGACCACGGTCGAGGCCCAGACGATCAAGGTCGGCATGATCTTGACCTATTCGGGACCCGATGCCGCTCTCGGCGAACAGATCGATCGCGCAGTCAACCTGTACGTCAAGCTGCACGACAGTGACCTGCCGCCCGGCGTCAAAATCGAACTGATCAAGCGTGACGACACCGGCATCAATCCGGACCTTGCCAAGCGTCTCGCCCAGGAACTGGTGCTTCGCGATCAGGTGCAAATTCTGACCGGTGGACAGTGGACGCCCAATGCCATGGCGATTGCCGCACTGACCAAAGAGGCAAAGGTGCCCTTCGTGACGATGACCGCCGGCGGCAGCGCGGTGACGTTGCAATCACCCTATGTCATCCGATCGGGCTGGACGTTGTGGCAAACCAGCTACCCGCTGGGCGAATGGGCGGCCAAGCAGGGCTGGAAAAATGCCTACACCGTGGTGAGCGACTTCGCTCCGGGCCACGACGGCGAAGCCGCATTTACCAAGAGCTTCACCGAGGGCGGCGGCACGATCGTCGGATCGGTTCGTATCCCGCTAAAGACCACCGACTACCTGCCGTATTTTCAGAAGGTCAAGGATGTGAACCCTGACATCGTCTATGTGTTCAATCCTGGCGGTCCTCAGGCCACCGCCTTCATGAAAGCGTTCGACGATATCGGCATCACCAAATCGAAGATCAAGCTGCTGGGTCCGCTCGACATTACCTACGACGACGAGTTACCGAATATGGGGCGCAGCGCGCTTGGCGTTGTCACCCTGGGCCAGTATTCGCCGGCCGCGACGCGCCAAGCCAATGTCGATTTCGTCGCCGCGTGGAAAAAGGAATACGGCGCCAACTCGGTTCCGACCTATTTCGCCGTGGCCGGTTGGGATGGTATGCACGCGATCTACGATGCGATCAAAGCGCAAAACGGAAAGATCGACCCTGATGCGACCATGAAGCTCCTACGCGGCTGGTCGGATCCGAACAGTCCGCGTGGTCCAATTCACATCGATCAGGCGGGCGACCTGGTGCAAAACCTCTATCTGCGCCGTGTCGAGGAAAAGGACGGTCATCTGGCGAACATCGAATTTGCGACGATCGAGCAGGTCGGCGATCCATGGAAGGCATTCAATAAGAAATAAGCTGGTGCGGAAACAACGAGACATTCTGGGCGCCAGGCCGTGACAACGACCATCACGATCCTGTTTTTCGGGGTCGCTTACGGCATGATCCTGTATCTGATCTCCGTCGGGCTCTCGGTGACGATGGGGTTGATGGGATTCGTCAACCTCGCCCACGGCGTGTTCGCCATGCTGGGCGGCTACGCGACCGTGACATTGATGAATTGGTTTGGCGTGCCGTTCCTGGCAGCGCTTGCGATTGGTTGCGTCATTGTCGCCGCCGTCGGCTTTGCGCTCGAACGAACCCTTTATCGTCATCTTTACGGACGATCCGAACTTGATCAGGTGTTGTTCTCATTTGGCCTCATTCTGGTCTCGGTGGCGCTGGTCCGCCTCGCGTGGGGACCGCTCGCCCAGCCGATCCAGTTGCCGGGCTACCTGAAAGGGCAGGTGAAGATTTTCGATCTTGCGCTGCCAGCTTACCGGCTGGCGCTGGTAGGATTCGGCGCGGCGGTGATCGCCGGGCTTTGGTTCGCCTTCGATCGAACATTGTTCGGCGCGCGTGTCCGCGCCGCCGTCGACAATCGCGCGATGGCGGAATCGATCGGAATCAATACCAGCCGCTTATTTACCGCCGCCTTCGGATTAGGAACCGGCCTGGCCGCCCTTGGCGGCGGCCTTGGCGCCGATGTTCTCGCGATCGCGCCGGCCTATCCGCTGCAATATATCGTCTACTTCCTGATCGTTGTAGCCGTCGGCGGTCTCGGCAATATCAAGGGCCCGTTCGTCGCAGCGCTGGCGATCGGCGTGTCGGACACCGCGTGCCACTATTTTCTGCCTCAAGTCGGCTCAATTTTCATTTTTGCTTTTGTGTTCGTCGTTCTCGTTTGGCGTCCGAACGGCATCATGGCACGTCGTTGAGATCATAGCGCGATGATCGCTCCCGCGACCTCCAACCTTCCCGCGGCCGCGCTGTCCGGCATGACTCGGTTGTTGAAACTGTTGCCCTGGTTGGTGGTCGCGGGCTTGCCGCTGGCGCTTCCCGGATACGAGCCATTGGCGACCCAGGTATTCGTGATGATTCTATTCGCGCTGTCGCTCGATCTGTTGGTCGGCTATGCCGGCATCGTTACGCTTGGTCATGCCGGCCTCTTTGGCATGGGCGGCTATGCAGCGGGCATCCTTTCGGTGCACGGCATTACCGACCCGCTCGTCACCGTCATTTTCGCGATGATGGTGGCGGCGTTCACCGGCTTGGTGTTCGGCATTGCCATGTTGCGGACCAAGGGTCTCACGCTGCTGATGCTGACGATGGCCTCGGCCGCCCTGCTCTACGAAATTGCCAACAAAGCAACCGGCCTGACCGGCGGCGAGGATGGGCTCGTGGGGGTTTCGTTCACGCCGTTGCTGGGCATGTTCGCGTTCGACTTTCGTGGCAAGACGGCGTTTTTCTACAGTTTGACGGCGTTGTTTCTGGCCTTCACGTTCGTGCAGGCTTTGATCAACTCACCATTCGGCTGGTCGCTGCGGGGTATTCGCGAAAATGACGCGCGCATGGCGGCGATCGGCTGTCCGATCATGCAACGTCGCATCATCGCCTACGTGATTTCATCGGCACTGGCTGGCCTCGCCGGCGCCTTGCAGGCGCAGACGACGCAATATGTCGCGCTGCATTCACTCAGCTTCGATCTCTCGGGCAACATCCTGATCATGCTGATCCTGGGAGGGTCGGGCCGCCTCTATGGTGCCTTTATCGGCTGCCCGGCCTTCATGTTCGCCCAGGACCAGCTCGCCAAGCAGGACCCGGCGAACTGGTTTCTTGGGCTCGGTCTCATTCTGATCGCCTTCGTCATGCTGGCGCCCGGCGGCATTCTCGGGATCGCAGAGCGCACCGTTGCCGCGGTCAAGACGTGGAGACGGGCATGATCGACACCGCGACCCTTGAAACCCGCGTGCTCAACTGCTCATTCGAAGCAAACCGGGTGATTACCGATGTGAATTTCACGCTCAGGCCGGGCGAACGTCGTGCGCTGATTGGCCCCAATGGAGCGGGCAAAACGACATTCGTAAATCTGCTCACCGGCCGGCTGCGCGCATCCTCCGGTAACATCATGCTCAACGGCGAAGACGTCACCGAACTGGGCGAAGCGCGACGCATTCGATTGGGCATCGGCCGCACATTTCAGATCACCTCCTTGTTTCCCAGGATGACTGTGCGCGAGAACGTGTTTCTGGCTGTGGCCGAGTGCGAGGGCATTGCCGGAAACCTTCTCCGTTCGGTTTTCAGTCATCGTCGACAGCTCGAGCGCGTGGATGAACTTGTTCATCGCGTTGGCCTGAGTGACGTGGCGGGCGTGCCCGCGCAGCTATTGCCTTATGGGCGGCAGCGCCTTCTCGAAATCGCCATCGCGCTGGCGTTGCGGCCAAAAATCCTGCTGCTCGATGAACCCGCTGCGGGAATTCCAACTGCGGAAAGCCACGTCATCCTCGACATCATCGCAACGCTGCCAAAAGAGATCGCGGTGCTGCTGATCGATCACGACATGGACCTGGTGTTTCGTTTCGCCAAGCAGATTTCCGTGCTGGTGCAAGGCTCGATTCTCATGGAAGGATCACCAGAAGAGATCGCAGCCGATCCGCGGGTGCGTGAAGTATATCTTGGAGACAGCAAGCATGGCCGGCCTGCTGCGGCTTGAGCTGGTTACCGCTGGATTCGGCCAGACGGTGATCATCGAGGATATCTCGTTCGCCATCGAGCATAGCGGCGTCCTCGCCGTACTCGGGCGCAATGGCGTCGGCAAGTCGACCCTGATGAAAACAATAGTCGGGCAGACGCGGTTGCATTCCGGCGAGATTTCATTCGAGCATCTCGAGATCGGGCCTGTCGCCAGCTACGATCGGGCGCGGCGCGGTATCGGCTATGTTCCGCAAACTCGCGACATTTTTCACTCGCTGACCGTCGAGGAGAATCTGCTCATCGCCGCCCGGCCAGGACGATGGAATCTTGACGGCATTTATGAATTGTTTCCAAATCTCGCGGAGCGTCGAAAGAATGGCGGCCACCAGATTTCCGGCGGCGAGCAGCAGATGCTCAGTATTGGTCGGGCGTTGATGGGGAATCCGCGACTGCTGCTGCTGGATGAGCCAATGGAAGGGCTGGCGCCAGTGATCGTGGACAAACTGTTCGAGATTTTCTTGATGCTGCGCGACGCCGGCAATTTTGGCATCATTTTCGTCGAGCAATACGTGGATCTCGCGCTCAACTTCGCCCCACGCACCATCGTCCTTGACCGCGGGCGGATCATCTATGACGGCAGCTCTGCCGATCTCGCGGCCGATGCGGAACGAATGGCGACCTATTTCGGCGCGTCGGGACAGGGCGCGACCGCCGGCAAGTGAAGCGTAAAATGGCTGAGATGGACGCTGTGAGACGTCCAGATTTCAGGTTGACATGCGCCGTTTCCAGGACGGCGCTGATCAGCCGTTTCGGTCGTCCGCCGCAGCCGCAGAGTTGCCTTGATCATTTATACACGTAAGAGCCTGCGCGCCCGACGATCGCGGCGGTCATGCGCCAATTGGGAAGCGATCGCTAAAATCGATCGGCATTTCGGCAAACTGCATCGTATGATGATCATGTCCGGTGTATAGTCAGGGCCCGGGAACGCTGCGGCGAGGCGCATAGTCGGGCTAGTCCCACGTGCAAGCCTCGATTTTGGCGTGTCTCGATTGCTGCAAGGGGCAGGAATCATGTTCTCAAGGTTGAAGTTCTCCATCATCCTTTTTGTCTTGCCCATCATACTCAAGTTTACGAAGCGCAGGCACTCGGCGTTCGCGGCCCGGCTCAAAGAGCGCAACCTGGTGGCGCAGATCAGAGCCCGCGACGAGGGGATCGAACGCTGGATTTCAATTCACGACGGTGCGATCGGCACTGGCAAGGGTAGCCACGCTAATCCGGACATTACGCTGTCGTTCAAAAACGCCGCGCTCGGAGCCTCCCTGCTCACGCCGCCGATCAACTGGCTCAACCAGATCAATGCGCAGAAGGACTTTACGATCGGGATCGACGGTCCGGAAGATCTCACCAACTGGTTTGCGCAAACCTTGATGTTGATGCAGACTGCCGGTTGGAAATTCGGCATCGGTATGCCTGACGGCACGATGCGCTATTGCAACATGGCCAATGGCGGCCCGCTTTTCGTCTACGTCAAGGACGGCAAGATCATCCGCACCACGCCGATCGATTTCGACGAAACCGATCCCCAGCCGTGGACGATTCATGCGCGCGGAATGGATCTCACGCCGCCGCGCAGGACGACGCTCGCTCCGCACGGTCAGAACAGCCGGTCGATGATTTATTCGCCCGATCGTCTGCTCCACCCGATGAAGCGCGTCGATTTCGATCCCAAGGGCGAACGCAATCCGGAGAATCGCGGCAAGTCAGGCTATGTGCCGATCAGCTGGGACGAAGCCCTCGACATCGTCGCCGGCGAGATCAAACGCGTGAGGCACGATCACGGTCCGGGGGCTATGACCGTCTCGCACGGCTCGCATCATACCTGGGGCCATATCGGCTATTACCTCAGCGCGCTGTACCGCTTCGCCAATGCCGTCGGCCACACGCCGGTCCACCATAATCCGGACAGCTGGGAAGGCTGGTACTGGGGCGCCGTGCACCACTGGGGCTACACGCTGCGCGTCGGCCAGTGCGAGACTTACGGCACCGTCGAGGATCTGCTGCAGAATTGCGAGATGGTCGTCTTCTGGGCCGCCGATCCCGAAACCACGAGCGGCTCCTATGGCGCGCAGGAAGGGACGGTACGCCGGCAGTGGCTGAAGAAGCTCGGCATCAAGGTCGTGCACATCGATCCTCACTACAACTCGTCGGCCCAATTTCTGCCGGGCAAATGGATCTGTCCCAAGCCGACGACCTCGCCTGCCCTTGCGCTGGCGATCGCTTACGTTTGGATCAAGGAAGGACTCTACGACAAGCAATACGTCGCGACGCATACGGTCGGCTTCGACAGCTGGAAAGCCTACGTCATGGGCGAAAGCGACGGCGTGCCCAAGTCGCCCGAATGGCAAGAGCAGGCAACCGGCGTTGCCGCCAAGGACGTGCGTGCGCTGGCCCGCGAATGGGCGGCGAAGCGCACCTATCTCGGTTGCGGCGGCTGGGGCAACGGCCACGGCGGCGCCTGCCGCAATCAGACGGGCATTCAGTGGGCGCGCACCATGGTCTGCCTGATCGCGATGCAGGGACTCGGCAAGCCCGGCATCAACATGGGCAATCTGCAATGGGGCGCCCCGGTCGATCTCAACTTCTATTTCCCGGGCTACGCCGACGGCGGCATGTCCGGCGATATCGAGAAGACGGCGATGGCGGTCGAGCTGTTCCAGCGCATGCCGCAGCTGCCGACGATGAACACGCCGCAGCAGAGGATTCCGCGCCTCTTCCTGCCCGAGGCCATTCTCGAAGGCAAAGCCGACGGCGGTTACCCGTGGAACGGCAAATCGATCGAGTCGCAGTTCCCCAAATTCAGCTATCCGGCGGCCGGTCACGCGCCGGTACGGATGATGTTCAAGTACGGCGGTTCCTTGATCCCGACCATGAACAACACCAACCGCCACGTGAAGATGTTTCAATCGCCGAACCTCGAATTCATCGTCAGTCAGGCGATCTGGTTCGAAGGCGACACGAAATTCGCCGACGTCATCCTGCCCGCTTGCACGAATTTCGAGCGGGTGGACATCAGCGAATGGGCCGGGCTCGGCGGTTACGGCCATCACGGTCAACAGCAGCTCAACCATCGCGTCATCATCTTCCAGGCCCCTGCCATCAAGCCGCTGGGCGAGTCGAAATCCGACTTCTGGATCTTCAACGAGATCTGCAAACGGCTCGGTCTTGCCAACTATTTCTCCGAAGGCGTGAACGAGATCGATTGGGTGAAGCGCCTGTTCGAAGCGTCCGACCTGCCCAAGGCGATATCGTGGAAAAAGTTCCTTCGCCGCGGCTACTTCGTGGTGCCGGCGGAGAAGGAGAAACTGCGCGCACCGGTGTCGTTCCGCTGGTTCTTCGAAAACCGCAAGAAGGACGTTCCGGAGCCGCACCCGCTGCCGTCCGACTACTCGGTGGAGTTCCAAAAGGGCCTGCAGACCCAGTCGGGCAAGCTTGAATTCGAGTGCAACAGCCTCAAGCGTTTGAAGGACCCAGAGCGACCGCCGGTCGTCGAATACGTCCCATCGTGGGAGGGCCCGCAGTCCGGTGAATTGTTCGAGAAGTATCCGCTACAGCTGCTCACGCCGCACAGTAAGTACAGCTTCCACACCCAGGGCGACGGCAAGGACAGCTTCCTGCTCAACATCCCCGACCATCGGGTGAAGGTGAAGGATTGGTACTATTGGACCGTGCGCATGAATGCGGAAGACGCCGCCGCGCGCGGCATCAAGCAGCACGATCTTGTCAAAGTTTACAATGACCGTGGTGCGGTGATCTGCGCCGCGGTCCTCACCCAGCGGCTGCCTCGCGGTGTCGCTCACAGCTACGAATCCTCGGCGATGTACGAACCCATGGGCGAGCCGGGCCGGTCGGTGGACCGCGGCGGCGTGATCAATCTCTTGATGCCGCATCGCTCGCAGACCACCTCGACGCACGCGCTCGCCGGCTCGCATGGGCTGGTCGAAATCGAGCTATGGGACGGCCGCATCGAGCACGTATCCGCGGCTTTCACCGCCGCAGAACAGAACAACGCGATCAAATCGACGCTGCAAGAAGCCCACCTGGTGCCGGCAAAATGAAAAAATGGAATCTCATCATCGACGTCGCCGAGTGCACCAATTGCAATTTGTGCACGCTCGCGACCATGGACGAATACGTCGACAATAACTGGCCCGGCTATTCAGCGCCGATGCCGAAGCACGGCCACAAATGGATCGACATTTTGCAGAAGGAACGCGGGCAAATTCCGCTGATCGACGTCGCCTACGTTCCCACCCTGTGCAATCATTGTGACGCCGCGCCGTGCATGAAGGCGGACAAGGCCGGCGCGATCAAAAAGCGCAAGGACGGCATTGTCATCATCGATCCGGTGAAAGCGAAAGGACAAAAGCATCTCGTCGATGCCTGCCCTTACGGCCATATCTGGTGGAACGAGGAACTGAACCTGCCGCAAGCTTGGAATTTCGACGCCCACTTGATCGACCAGGGTTGGCAGCAGACCCGCGGCCAGCAGTCGTGCCCGACCGGCGCCATGCGCGCCGTCAAGGTCGAGGACGAAGAAATGGCCCGCCTCGCACGGGAACAAAATCTCGAAACGATGCGGCCCGAGCTCGGCACCAAGCCGCGGGTCTACTACCGCAATCTGTGGCGCTATTCGAAGTGCTTCATCGGCGGCTCCGTCGCCGAGGAGAGAAACGGCGCGATCGAATGCGTCGAAGGCGCGAGCGTGCAACTCGTCAGGGACGGCGCGTCGATCGCGGTGACCACGACGGACAATTACGGCGATTTCAAATTCGACCGGCTCGACGAGAATTCCGGCCGCTACAGCGTGCAGATCTATGCCGGCGGCCGATCCAAGATCGTGGAGACCGAACTCGGCGTCAGCGTCAATCTCGGCGAGATCAGGGTGTAAGTGGATTGCACCGCACGACGAGCCGGATGTGGCGCGGCGGCATCGGATCGACCGGTCACTCCGGCGGCGTGCCGTTGGCGGCCAACACTTCGCCGGCAAGATAGAGCGAGCCGGTGATCAGGATCCGCGGCGCCGGATGCAGATCGAGCTTGCCTGCTAAATCGATGGCATTTTCGATGTCGTCGCTGGCGAGCGCCGGAATCCCGACGCCGCTCGCGATTTTCGCCAGCGCCGCCGCCGGCACGGCCTTGTCCTGGTGAATCGGCACCGCGATGACGCGTCTAGCGAGACCGGCAAAATTTTTGAGGAACCCGGCGTTGTCTTTGGTCGACAGCATGCCGACGATGAGCACCAGCGGCCGCGACACGCGTTCTTCGAGATCGGCGAGCGCCGCGGCGACGGCTTGGCCGCCATCGGCATTGTGCCCGCCGTCGAGCCAAACTTCGCTCTCCGACGGCGCCAGATCGGCCAGTCGTCCGTGCGAAAGCCGCTGCATGCGCGCCGGCCATTCCACCCGCGTCATGCCGGCCTCGAATGCCGCCGCGGCCAGCCTCAGGCCACTGACCCGAAGCGCCGCAACGGCGGCGCCGGCGTTCTCGAACTGGTGTCTGCCGTAAAGCCTAGGCGCGGGCAGATCGAGAAGGCCGCTGCTGTCCTGGTAGACAAGCCGGCCGCGTTCTTCCGTCGCGGTCCAGTCCTCGCCGGCGATCGAAAGCGGCGCGCGCAGCCGCGCCGCCTGCCGCTCGATGACAGCGAGCGCCTCGCGCGCCTGACTCGTCACCACAGCCGGCACCTGCGCTTTGAGGATTCCGGCCTTTTCAGCGGCGATCGCGACTAGACTGTCGCCAAGAAATTCGCGGTGATCGAGCGACAGCCGCGTGATGACGCTGGCGAGTGGCTGTTCGACCACATTCGTCGCATCGAGCCGCCCGCCGAGGCCTACTTCCAGCAGCAAGACATCGGCTGGATTGCGCGAGAAAAGCAGAAACGCCGCGGCAGTTTCGATCTCGAACACGGTGATCGGCGCGTTGGCGTTCCTGCTTTCGCATTCGGCAAGTGCTGCTTCCAGCTCCGCGTCGCCGACCAATGTGCCGCCGTCCGGACGCCCGATGCGGAACCGCTCGTTGATACGGACCAGATTGGGCGAAGTATAGACATGCACGCTCTTGCCCGCCGCTTCGAGCACCGCACGCATGAAGGCGATGGTCGAACCCTTGCCGTTGGTGCCAGCGACGTGGATGACCGGCGGCAGGCGCCGCTCGGGATGGCTGAGCGCCGCAAGCAGCCGCTCCATGCGATCGAGCGATAGGTCGATGCGCTTGGGGTGCAGCGCCAGTAGCCGCGCCAGCACGGCGTCGAACGGCGCGGCGCTGGCGGTGCGGTCGCTCACGTGGCTGCGGATTCGGGCGCCGGCAGGACTAGCTGCGGCGGTGCGCCGGCGGGCGCCTTGGTCAACAGCCGGCACAATTTGGCGATGGTCGCGCGCAATTCATGGCGATGCAGCACCATATCGACCATGCCGTGGTCGCGCAGATACTCGGATTTTTGAAAACCTTCCGGCAGCTTTTCGCGGATGGTCTGCTCGATGACGCGGGGACCGGCGAAGCCGATCAGGGCGCCGGGCTCGGCGATGTGAACGTCGCCGAGCATCGCGTAGGACGCCGTGACGCCGCCCGTGGTCGGATTGGTGAGCACGACGATATAGGGCTTGCGCGCTTCGCGCAGGCGCTGCACCGCGATCGTGGTCCGCGGCATCTGCATCAACGACAGAATGCCCTCCTGCATGCGCGCGCCGCCCGACGCCGCAAACAGCACGAACGGACAGCCCTTCTCCACCGCGGTCTCAAGCCCCTTGATCACGGCCTCGCCGGCCGCCATGCCGAGCGAGCCGCCCATGAAATCGAAATCCTGGACGCCGATCACCACGGCAAGCCCGTCGAGCTTGCCATAGCCGAGCTTGACCGCGTCGTTGAGACCGGTCTTGCTGCGGGCATCTTTCAGGCGATCGATATAGCGTCGCTCGTCGCGGAATCGCAGCGGATCAATCGGAACATCAGGGACGGCGATGTCGAACCAGGTGGCATTGTCGAACATCGATTTGAGCCGCGCCACAGCGCCCATGCGCATGTGATAATTCGAGCCCGGAATGACGAATAGGTTCGTCTCGACGTCCTTGTAGAACACGAGCTGGCCGGTATCCGGACATTTGATCCACAGATTTTCCGGCACTTCACGCCGCAAAATGCTACGGATTTTCGGCCGCACGACGTTGGAAATCCAGTTCATCCTACGCTTCACCCAAGCTGCAAAAGTTCGAATTTTCGGCCGGCAGTATAGCACGCCTGAAAGCCGAGACGAATCCGACGCGTTAACGACATCTGACGCGTTAGCGATTGACGCCGATCGCGGCTTATTCCGGGCACTTCGAGCGCTTTCCGATAAGATTGAAGCGCCCTAAGACTCTTCATTGGTCGAATTTTCTACGGAAAACCGGTGTCCACTTTTCCGGAAAATGCTCTAATGTCGGAACAAATCGGGCCGGCGCAACCGCAGCGTTTGCACGAGCAGGAGCGTTTTCACATCGTCCAAGGTATTGTCGTCCGCCATGCGTGCAAGCTCGGAGAGCGCGATCTCGACGGCGACGGTGTCTTCGTCTTCGTCGACGCCGCCCCGAGTCTCCGGCCGGGTCGCTCCTGAGTAAGTCGCCAGATAGAAATACATGCGTTCGGTCGACAGGCCCGGCATTGTCCAAGCCGTCGATACATGCTCGAGCGAATCGAGTTTCAGGAGCGCTTCCTCCATGGCCTCGCGATGCACGCAGGTTTCGGCATCCTGGTCCTCAATGACGCCGGCGATGGCTTCGAGCGTATGGGCCGTATTGGCGGCGAACAGCACCGGCAGGCGCGCCTGCCGGACCAGGACCGCCGTCTTGCGGACAGGGTGATACGGCAGCACGCAAATCGCCTCGCCGTGATCCTCGATTTCGCGCTTGAAGGTGCGGCCGTCCGGCAGCCGGATCGTGGCGACGAGAAGCTTGGTCCAGCCGGCATAGACCTCGCGCGTCTCGACGATTGCGATGTGGTCGTCATTGTTTTGTGTCATTGGCGCATCCTGCAAAGGTCAAGCCGTATCAGTGCGTCACCAGGGCGACCCCCACGGCGACCAGCACGGCCGCGAGCCCCTTCTGGATCAGATCGCGGCCGGACAAATTCTCGCGGCTGAAGCGCGGCCAGAGCGCGCTGACGACCATGCCGAAGAAAAAAACGAATAATGTCGTCGTCGAACCGATGGCCTGGACCAGGCTCAGCGGCGCGAACATCAAGGCGTAACGATTTCCCAGCCCGCCGCCGAGATTAATCAACTCGTTCGATCCGTTGATCGAGAGTAGCGCGACGGTATTCGCGCGCAACATGGCCACAAATTGTTTCCGATAGGCGGGGACCATCAGCAGCGCGCAGCCGAATAGCGCCTCGCCGACGAACATCCAGAACGTCGTCGTCCAGAATTCGACCTCGATGGCGAAAATCTTGAAGATCAACCCGCTCAACGCCATGGCAAATCCGCAGGTCAGCATCAGCGCCGCCAATCGTGCCTTGAAGAGACCCATGCCGCGTTCGAAGCGGACTGTCACGATCAGCGCGCCGGTGACGATCAGTGCGCCGCCGGCCATTTGCCGCGCGGACAGCGTTTCGCCGAGCACGACATAGGCCAGGAAGTAGCCGAACAGCGGCCCGGCTTGAAAATACGGCGCCACCACCGAGGCTTCTTCGCCTTGCAAGGCCTGTAAGTAAAGCAGCATCGCACCCATATAAAGCATGCCGGAAAACGCGATCAGCGCGATGCCCGTCATGCCGGGCGCGGTAACCGCCGGATCGAAGAACCAGATGAACGGCAACAGCAGCACGCCGACGAAGGCGGTGAACAGGAGCAGGACCGCGACGTTGCTCTCCTTGAAAAAGCGTTCGACGAGGTACTTGTCGAAATGCACGGAAATGGCCCACAGCACCGGACCGGAAAAGGCGAACACGACCCAGTTCACGTGGCCTCCCTCGACGTCCATGGCTATATAGCGTGGTTTGGCAAAAGTTCCTCGGGTGGAACCTTTGCACCCCTCGGCCGGTTATTATGAAGCGGCCGATGACCGTTTTGGCGCCTCTGGTGCGGCACAATTTCGCCTTTCTGGACGATAAACTGCGCTGCAGGGTCGGCGCTTCGAGGACTTATGCGGGATGGTAAGCCCCGAGTAACGAAGTTCTGCGTAGATCGTAAAAGCAAACGGCGAATGTAAAGACGCCGACGCGGGTGAGGCCGGGAATCACAGGATGAAGAAGTTTGTCGCCGGATGTTTGGCTGTTGGCGCGCTTACGGCCGCGCAATGCGCCGCCGCGGCCGATCTGTCGGTTGCGCCGCTCTACAAGGCCCCGCCGCCGGCGGCGGTGACCCAGATCTACGATTGGACCGGCTTCTACATCGGCGCCAATGGCGGCGGCGGCTGGGGCCATTCATACTGGGACAATAGTGCCGGCGGCATGCATCTTTCCGGGGCCCAAGTCGGCGGCACTGTTGGCTACAATCGGCAATTCGGCCACGCCGTTCTGGGGCTCGAGGGCGATCTCGATTGGTCGAACCTCAGCGGCAGCACCAGTTCCGCGGGCTGTCCGGGTTGCAGCACAAGCAATGATTGGCTGTCGACCGTTCGCGGCCGTGCCGGCTATGCGTTCGGCGGCGTTCTGCCCTACCTGACCGGCGGCCTCGCCGTCGGCGATATCAAGGCTGCGGCGCCGGGCTTTGCCGGCGACGACGCCACCAAGGCGGGCTGGACCGTCGGCGGCGGCCTTGAAATCGCGCTGCCGGGAAATTGGAGCGCCAAAGCCGAATACCTCCATGTCGACCTCGGCCGATTCAATTGCGGCCTTAATTGTGGCACGTCGCCGACCGACAATGTTTCGATGCACGACGACCTCGTGCGCGCCGGCCTGAATTATCGCTTCGGTTGGGGCAAGTAGGCGCGGATCGCACCGCCGCATTCCGGCCTTGATAGCCGATCCCCGGTTTCGCTAGGCTCGACCCGAATTACGTCCGAGCTCCTCCCGATCCCGGTTCTGAGATGTCCAATGACGTGAGCGGGCCACCGCTGCGGATCGCACCGCAGGTCTACGATCAAATCCGCGCCCTCCTCCGTGCCGGCAAGAACGACGAAGCCATCGTCAAATTATGCGCGATCGGCACCGTCCAGCCGGACGATCTGACCGTGAAGGAACTGCTGTTCGACGCATTTTTCCAGAAGCGCGATTGGCTGCCGGCGCTGGCGCTGGCCGAGGACTTGACGCGCCGCCAACCCGATGCCGCCCGGCTGCAAAAAGCGCTGATCGCGACGCTGTCGAACATGAAGCGTTACCAGGAGGCGATCGTCCAGGCCGCGCGCTATATCGACCGGCATGGCGAAGACCTGACGATGCTCGATGCGCTCAAAGTCGCGCATTTCTACATCGGCAAGATCGACGACGCGGTCCGCTACGGTCAACGCGCGCTGGTCTTGCGCGATGCCGAAGCCTGCCGCGATCCGCCGCCGGTCGCCGTGAAAGTGCCCGATGGCCCGCCGTCGGGAGCAAATGTCATCTCCTATTCGCTGTGGGGCACGGTGCCGTTCTACGCTTACGGCGCCATGATCAATCTCGTGCTCGCCCGCACGGTCTATCCGGGCTGGCGCTGCCGATTTTACATCGCCGCCGACGTGCCGCGGCCGTGCGTGACCTATCTGCGCGACAATGGCGCCGAGGTGCGCAATATCGAGGACGAATATCCCGGCGTCGGCCTGTTCCAGCGCTTTCTGGTGATGAACGATCCGGCGGTCGGCCGCTTCCTGGTGCGCGATTGCGACGCGCGGCTGTCGTCAGCGGAGGCCGATCTGGTGCGCCAATGGATCGACAGCACCTATCCGTTCCACGTGGTGCGAGACCACGTCTTGCACAACGAACTGATGATCGGCTGTTTGTGGGCCGGACGCACCGATTGCGGCATCGACATCGTCGACCTGATGCGGCGCTATTTCACCCAGGGCCCGACGGCGAAATACGGCCACGACCAGCGCATGTTGGGCCGCATGCTGTGGCCGCTGATCCGCTCGCGCTGCCTGGTGCACGACAAGTATTACCATCTGCCGGGCGTGCACGAAGCCGTGCTGCCAGATCCGAAAAGCCACTTCGGCGCGGGGCACCAGAATATCGCCGCGGTGCAGGCGGAGGCGGAGAAGCTGGGAATTCCGCGCATACTGTAAATATTCCTAGTGCAGCAGCACGTGGCCGGCCTGGATGACCTGCTGCAATTGCGGAGCGGTGACGCCTGCGACCGTGATGCTGTCATGGTGGCCGAGATTGATCACCGCGTCGCCATGCACGTCAGTGGCGATCAGCGCCTGCAATTCCTGCACGGTCTGGACGTTGGCGAAATGATCGAGTTCGATCGTGTCCTGCTGCGGATTGAAGTTGGTGATGGTGTCG
>Ga0181524_10000731_pt1 | contig 39517 bp, 35 predicted proteins | sample PEATcosm2014_Bin_34_FD_119761 | JGI IMG/M metagenome (GOLD analysis project Ga0181524, IMG submission 119761) | Peatland microbial communities from MTU Mesocosm Facility, Houghton, MI, USA - PEATcosm2014_Bin05_60_metaG | ecosystem: Environmental > Terrestrial > Soil > Wetlands > Peat | place... | reverse complement strand
CCGCCCTTCAGCCCATTCTCCCGATTCGCCGCGAGCTGCTTCTTCGTCGCCATAGCCTTTGCCTCCCTAAAAACTGGTTTCACGACGCCAAAACGTTCGGAACCACGGATGGACACGGATGAACACGGATGGAAACGGATAAGAGGATTAAGAGCGATCCGTATCCGTGCGTATCTGTGTGCATCTGTGGTTACAGTCGTTTTCTGTCGCCGTAACTATTATAAGGCCGGATTTGGGGCTCGGAGCGGGCGGGGAAAGTGAGTGCGCTTGTCAGCGGGTTCGGTGCGTTTGGGAGCGGGAGGAGTGCGCTTCAGTGCGCTTCAGTGCGCCTGGGAGCGGTTTGAGTGCGCTTTTTTCGGCGAGCTGGATTTGACAAGGCACTTCGGGAAAAGGCAGGCGTCGGCGCAGGAAGGACGAAGCGAGCGGGTCGGGTTCATGACCGAATGTGTCGTTCCCGGAATAGCTGAAGCGGGCGAGGAACGGCGCCGGCTTTGATCCGGTGCGGCGAGGAATCTCGGGTTTTTCAACGACCCGACCGCGCCGTCGCCGTCCGCCTTGACAACGCCAGGGCCAGCGGGTAGAGTCCGCCGCGTTCGGGTTCGCCGGAGGAAATGGGGGCATCTGGCCTTAGATTCCGAGGAGTCGTACGGGCAATCCCGGCCGAAGAGCCGGAGGAACAGGGAGCCGGAAATCTTGAACAGTCCAGAGAGCTTGTCCATCCCGGACCCCAACGCACGTTTCCGGGTGGGGACGCTGCAATATACGAAGGTGGGGCTGATCTGGGTGTTCTTGATGCTGCTGTGGGGCGATTTCTGTTTCACGCTGATGGAGTCGGTGGCGCCGAGCATCGTGCCGTTGCGGCTGAAGGACCTGGGCGGCTCCGACAAGCTCATCATCTGGATCATGGCGACGATCCCGAACGTCATCAACGTGGCGTTCAACCCGATCATTTCCACCGCCAGCGACCGGCATCGGGGGCGGTTCGGGCGGCGGATCCCGTTCCTGCTGTTCTCCACGCCGTTCATCTGCGGCGCACTGGTGCTGATGGCGTTCTCAAACGATATCGGGCTTTCGGTGAACCTCCACTTCGGCGCGCATGCGGGGTGGAGCGAGATCGGGACGATGTTGCTGGTGACGGCGGTATTGTGGATTCTCTTCACCGTGCTCAACATGTTCGCCGGGACGACGTACTACTACATCTTCAATGACGTGGTGCCGCCCTTGTTCCTGGGGCGATTCGCCGCCTGGTTTCGGCTGGTGGGGTATGCGGGGAGCGGAGTGTTCAACCTGTTGGTCTTCCCGCACGCGCGAACCCACATGAAGCTGATCTTCCTGTGCGCGGCGGCGGTCTACTTCGTGGGCTTCATGATCATGTGCCTGGGGATCAAGGAGGGAAAGTATCCGCCCGCGGAGCCGATGGGGCTCGGGTTCTGGGCCAAGTTCCGGACCTATGCGAAAGAGTGCCTCTGTCATCGGATGTACATCTATTGGTTCGGGCTGCACCTTTTCTGGAGGCTCTCCTGGGCGTGCCAAACCTTCGTTCTCCTGATGCAGAACTTCTCACTGGGGCTGACCCTGGCACAGATTGGCCGGGTCTCCTTCGGGGTGATGGTGGTCTCTGCGATCCTGGCGTATCCGGCGGGGATCCTGTCGGACCGGTATCACCCGATGCGGGTCATGCTCTGGGTCCAGTGCGGGCTGGCAGCGATCGTGCCGCTGGATTTCATCTGGGTGATCTGGCATCGTCTCCCGCCGACGACCAACTTCCACATCCTGATCGTGCTGAGCGCAGTCCAGTTGCCCCTGGGCGCGATATTCGACATCGCGGGCATGCCGTGCGCCATGCGGATTATACCCAGGAGCCGATACGGGCAGTTCGCTTCGTTCGACGCCACGGTCATGTCGCTCTTCAGCATCGGCGGGACCTTCATCGCAGGGTATTTCATGGCATGGATGCGGGACCTCTTTCCCGACGCTGTATACGGCAAGGACTTCTGCTATCGCATGATGCCGTGCTGGAGACTGCCCTTCCTTGCCGTCGCGCTGACTTTCCTCTTCCTGCTGTACCGCCAGTGGAAGAAGCTGGGCGGCATGGACCACTACATGGCGCCGGGGTTCGCCAACGAGGCGTCCATGGAGGCCCCGCCTGCGCCTGCGAAGATTGCCCCTGCGGAGGACGCGTCTGCGGAGTAGGCATTGCGGGATCAGGTTATACACGACGACTTACGCGCACGTGCCTTTTGTCATTCCGGGCTTGACCCGGAATCCAGCGTTTTCTGGATTCCCGCTCCCCGATCAGAGTCGGGGACAGGCTTCGCGGGAATGACTTGGTTTGCTGCGGGTTTACGACGCGCTTTATAGATGGTCTCGGCCGCGGTCAGGCAGTCAAATGGGAAATCCGGCTCAGGAGTTCCGGCGATGAGAAGGCTTTTGATCGCTTCGTGTGCGGCAGCTCTTCTGACGGCCTCGCCCGGCTTCGCGCAGGCGAAGCCCCCTGCCCCCGACTTCTACGCCCTTTATTGTTGGGCGGGCGAGTATCTGGAGTACGCGCAGGACGTGCAGAAGGTGGGCATCCGCTGGCTGCGGGTGGGCGACTGGACCGGGAGCGCGGAGGACGAGAAGGCCTTGCTCCTGGCGACCGCCAACGGCGTGCGCTTCGTGCCGGTCCTGAGCGCAGAGACCGGCAAGACGGTCGCCGCCGACGCGGCGGTCGAGAAGTTCCGCCAGGCCGCCCGCGCCGCCGTGCTGCGATACGGACCCGGCGGGACGTTCTGGAAGGAGCACTCGGAGGCCGACGCCGGCGGGGCGATCCGATACTGGGAGATCTGGAACGAGCCGAACATCGAGTACCTCATCCCGCCGGACGACCCGAACGGCATGCTGCGGACGCAACTTTACGCGCCGCTGTTGAAGGCGGCCAACGAGGAGATCCACAAGCTGGACCCCGGCGCGGTAGTGATCGCCTTTAACACGGCGGGCGGCACGCCCGACGCGCCAGGGCCGCCGGCTGACGAGATGTTCCAGAGGCTCAAGTACATCGGCTGGCGGAAGTTCATCAAGGACGCAGCGGCCCTCGCCGGGCCGGATTCCTTCGACGCAGTCGGGCTGCATCCCTACACGATGCCTCGCGGGCCGGAGGCGGGCGGCGTGGTCGCCGGCCTCGACATGCTCAAGGAGACGGCCACGGAGGGCAAGTTCGAGAATAAGCCGGTCTGGTTCACCGAGGTGGGCTTTCCCATCGTGTACCCGCGCAACCAGCAGGTGCGTGATGAGCGCCAGCAGGCGTGCTTCACAACGCGCCTGTTCGCCCTCGCGGCCGCGCACGGCGTAACGCAGATTCAGATCATGTACATCTCGGACATCGTGATGAGCTCGGACAACACGCAGCGAAACTTCGGCTTCTTTACAGGCCCGGGCAAATGGCGCGAGCAGGCCACGGCGACGAGAGTCATGAAGCGCCTGATCCCGGACCCGAGGAAGGGCGGCCGGAATCCTGGCGGTGAGAAGGGAAGCGTATTCAATTACGCGTTTGAAGGCGCCGGCAATCGCATTGTCGTGATGGCATGGATAGACGGCGACAAACCGGTTGTCTGCAAACTGAAAGCGCCGGTGGGCGCCGGAGGAGAGGCCGTCACCCTCGTGGACATGCTGGGCAAGTGTTCCACTACGAAGGTCACCGGGAGCTGGCTGAAACTGGAGATCACCGAGGCGCCGGTTTATCTCGTCCGGGGCGCCAAGGAAGAGGTGGAGAAACTGCTGAAGGACTGATTGAACTGCGGACGGCGAATTCCGACCGGAGGCGAGCGGTTCTTGTCGAGGAGAAATGGAGAGGCCATGACGCCGACGGAAATTTTGAAGCACGAACATGAGATTGTTCTCCTGGTGCTGAAGGGCGCCGACCGCGAGGGGACCGCCGCTCGAAAGAACGGCGCCTGCGACGCGGCGGCCGTCGCCAGGATGGCGGATTTCTTCAAGACGTTCGTGGATCGCTGCCACCACGCGAAGGAGGAGCGTTACCTCTTTCCGGCGCTGGAGCTACACGGCGTGCCGAAGGAGGGCGGACCGATCGGCGTGATGCTCTTCGAGCACGAGGAGGGGCGAGGTCACGTCCGGGCCATCGCCGGCGCGCTGCCGGGGCTCAATGCGGGCCGCGCCGTCGCCGCCAGCGTAGTGGCAGACCGGCTCCTGGCGTATGCAGCCCTGCTCCGCGCGCACATCGAGAAGGAAGAGGGCGTGCTCTTCGCGATGGCCGACCGCCTCCTGACCCAAAAGGAACGGCGCGACATGGTGAAGGCATTCGACCGGGTGGAGGCCGAAGAGATCGGCGAAGGGGTTCACGAGAAGTACCATCAGCTCGCGCACAAACTGGGCGGGGATTGAGACATTAATCGGGGGACGCGACGTAATGAACAAGGTCGTGACGCTGGCCGTGGGCGTCAAGACGGACCCGATCGAGCACCGATTCTCCTTCCCGTGGCTCTTCCGCCTTCTGGTCGAGGAGAAAGTCCGCTATGTGCAGGTAGGCTCGTTTTTTGAGATGTATCACCTGCCCGATCCCTTCTTCCGCGACCTCCGCCGCCAGGCGGAAGGCTTCGGGCTGACCATCCAGAGCGTATTTACCTCGCACCGCGAACTGGGCGGATTCCTGCGGCCGGAGAAGTCCTTCCAGGACGTGGCGATGGCGAACTATCGCCGGCTGATCGAGATCGGCGCCCTGCTGGGCGCTGTGTCGGTGGGGTCCAATCCCGGATCGGTCCTGCGCGACCTGATGGAGACGAAGTCCGACGGCGTACAACGGTACCTGGATGCCATGAAGTCCCTCATGGAATACGCCCGGCAGGCCGGCCTGCAGTGCCTGACGATCGAGCCGATGTCGTGCCTGGCAGAGCCGCCCACGCTGCCGGAGGAGATCCGGGGGATGGCCGACACGCTGGAGGCGCATCACCGCGAGCACCGCGAGACGACCGTTCCCGCGGGGTTCTGTTTCGACGTGAGCCACGGCTATGCCGATTCCGCCGGCATAGTCCGCTGCACGCCGCTTGAGCTGCTGGAGGCCGCCCTGCCGCACGTGATGGAACTGCACCTCAAGAACACCGACGCGCGTTTCGATCGGACCTTCGGCTTCACGCCGGAGGAATGTGAACGCGGAATCGTGAACGTGAGCGAGGTGCGGCGCTTTCTGCTCGCCCGCCGGTCGCGGCTGCCGGTGGATATCATGGTGGGCTACCTGGAGGTCCCGGGTCCGAAGACCGGGCGCGACTACGCCGACAGCACCCTGGAGGCGATGCTGCGCTTGTCCTTGCGCCACGTGAAGGCGAACTTCGAGGAGGAATAAATCGGGACACAGTATAATTACGATAATTATACAGTGTCCCGATTTAGCCGTTCATCGCCCGCCCACCGTCAGCGTGACCGGTTTGCCATCATAGAGCAATTCCGACTTCAACTCGAAGCCGGACTGCAGGGCGCGATATTCGAACGGCCCGGAGCCATAGGGATCTTTGAAGTCCTTGAGTTTGTCCGGGCCTTCCAGGACGATGGCCGCCGCGGCGCGCAGCATCAGCAGGAGAGTTTCAGCTTTGGCGCTGACGTAGCGCGCGCGCGCAAAGACTGATAACTGGGTCAAGGCGGCGAAGGGGTTCCGCGCCTCGGCCAACTTCTTCGCCTCCACCGACACGCGCTCCTGGAATTCTGCGAGCGGCAGGCCCGCCGCGTCAATGAGGCGCTGATAAGAAGCGTCCAATTCCTCCAATTGTCGGGCGAACTGTTGGGCCATTTCAGGCGTAGCTTTTCCGGCTGAGATCCAGTCGGGTGGGACCTCTTTTTCCTGCTGGGCCCCGTTCGGCTGCGCCGCGCGCAGTTCATCCAGCATTTTCTGCGTGGCCGCCAGGTCGCCGCCGCGCACGCGCTCAATCCACCATCCCAGACAGGCCTTTTGCTCCATGCGCAGGGCCGGCGCAAAGTCAGGGCGTTGCTGCGAGGCGTTCAACTGGTCGGTGAGCATCTTGAGCGCCTTCGCGTCCAGCGCCAGCCCTGCCAGGTGCTCCGAGACGGCGCTTACCGCGTCGTTCTGAATCGCGCATTTCACCAGCATCGAGATCAGCGCGCCCGCGTCTCCGGGTTCGCATTGAGAGGCCAAGGCCAACACGGCGCACACGTCCCGGACGCCGTCCACGTTTTCGCCTCGGCTGAAACGATATCTCGCGCGCAGGCAGGCCAGCCGAGTGATCTGCCGCGCCTTGCCCAAGTGCACCAGGATGGTGTCCAGTCCGGCCTGCACAAGCCCCCAATCACAGGGCTTGATCTCCGCCGCCAGTTGCAGGTAGTCGAGCGCCTGGCTGTTCTGCTGGATGATCCCCGCAGCCTTATCGTCCATGGGCGCGGTTTTCCACTGCCCGATGATCTTATCCTGTTCCGGAGTCGGAGCGGACATCAGGGCGAAGGCGGGCCAATAGCGGAGCGCGGCGTTCTGCCCCAGGTCCGCCGAAGGCGCGCCTTCCGGCGCCGCCATGCCGGTTCGGAAGAGCGTCATCGCCAATAGGACCGCCAGTACATACCTCATGGGCTTCTCCTTTCCGCCCTCAAATGGGCGATAAAATATCACTTCCGCGAGTGCGCACCAGAGTCGTTTTCGCCTGCTCCAGCAGCAACGCGTCAAGCGCCTCCGGCGAACGAGCCAGGGCCATGCGATAGACCCTCAAAGTCGGCTCAAGGCGCACATGGCGAAGCGGCAAGGGGACCGATCCTGTGCGCAGCGGCGGTTGACGCGGCGGAGTTTGCGTCACGCTCCGGACGAGCACCGAGATCAACACGCAGGCGGCCAGCGCGGCCGCTGCCCATGCGAGAGGAGCGAGCCGCTTTCGTGCAGCGGGAGGCGGGCGCTGCTCGCGCAAATGAGTCTGAATTCGCTCAGCCGCCTCGGAATCGGGGCGGCGCGGCTTCAAGGCGCGCAGAGATTCCTCGAACTTCTCAAGATCATTCATGGCGCCCACTCCTTCAACTCCCGGCGCAAGACCGTCAACCCGTAACGAAACCGCGACGCCGCCGTGTTCGGCGAGACCTCCATCACCTGGCCGATCTGCTCGAGCGTCAGCTCTCCCCATATTTTAAGAACCAGGGCCTGGCGCTGCTCTTCAGGCAGGCGTTCGAGGGCAGCCTCGACGGAACGGCGAAACTCGTCCTTCTCCGGCAACGCCTCAAACGCGGCCTCGACGTACGCGGGTCGCTCGCGTATCGCTGCCTGCTCCCGGCGTTCGCGGCGGCGACCGGAGCGGCGCGACTCCAACGCGCACTTCCTGACGCAAGCGTACATGTAGGCCGCCGGGTCCCGCGCCCGATCGCGCGCCTGCCAGAACCGCATGAAGGCTTCCTGCATGATGTCCTGCGCCTGCGCGTGCCCGCCGGCCCATTGCCGCGCAAAAAGCAGCAGGCGCGGCCCGTGGCAGTTGAACCAGTCCGTCCAGTCCGCCTGCGGCTTTTCCATGTTCCCTTTCCATAAAGATGATGCCGCATGAGGGCAGATTTGTCTATTGATCCATCGCATTGTAGCGGCGCGAGTGACGAATTTCTCCCGCCCAGGCGCGAAATTCCTTCGGTTGACCGGATTCCCCGATATGTCTCACCGCGCGGCGGATGGACAGAATATACTGCGGGTCGCGGTCGGAACGACGGCAGACCACAATGACTGGGCATCATTTGACTTTTCATGCTCGGGGTGTTACAATTCGCATCGCTTGGTTGGAGACTCCTGCTAGCACCGCGCCGATCTCCACACCCAAACATGGCGCGGCGGGGTTTGCAGCCGAGTAACGTGCCTGAGGATGCGCCGGTACGATTCCTCCCACGATCTCCCGGCCGGATGAGGGACTGTTTCCACTTCGGGGAAATCCCTGTCCGAGCCCCATTGCGGCCCGGTGACCATTGCTCAGGGTCACGGCGGACAGGACAAGGGAGAGCGAAACGGTATGCTGCTCAAAAAGCTGGAGATGTGCGGTTTCAAGTCGTTCGCGGACAAGACCGAATTCGATTTCCGGGCCGGCATCACGGCGTTTGTCGGGCCGAACGGCTGCGGCAAAAGCAACCTGGTGGACGCGGTGCGCTGGATCCTGGGCGAGCAAAGCGCCCGCGCCGTCCGCGCGCCGCAGATGACCGAAGTGATCTTCGGCGGCTCCGCGACGCGCGGCTCGCTCGGCTACGCCGAGGCCAGTCTGAGCTTTCTCAACGACCGCGGCGTGCTCCCGAGCGAGTACACCGAGGTCTGCGTCACGCGCCGGCTCTACCGCAGCGGCGAGTCGGAGTACTTCCTCAACCGCCAGCCCTGCCGCCTGCGCGACATCCGCCAGCTCTTCATGGACACCGGCGTCGGCGTGGACACGTACAGCATCATCGAGCAGGGCAAAGTGGAGCGGTTCATCCAGTCGAACGCCAAGGAACGCCGGGTGATCTTCGAGGAAGCCGCCGGCATCAGCCGCTACAAGTCGCAGCGGCGCGAGGCGCAGAGCCGGCTGGAGCGCACGCGGATCAATCTGCAGAAAGTGGACGTGAAGCTGGACGAGCAGCGCAAGCAGTTGCGCTCGATCAAGTACCAGGCCGCCAAGGCGAAGCGCCACCGCGAATACTCCGCGCGGCTGCGCGAGATCGTACTCTCGATCTCGGTGAAGAATTACCTGGAGTGGGAGGCGAAGCGCCAGGGCGCCGAGGGCGAGATCGGCGCGTTGGCGGCGCGCGAGGCCGCGCTGACCGCCGACCTGGCGCAGATGGAATCGCTGATCCAGGGGATCGCCGAGGAGATCTCGAATCTCGAAGCGGCCCATCTCCAGAAGCGCGACGCGCTCCACGAAGCGCGCTCGGCGACCGAGGCCGCCGAGCGGACCGTCGCGCACAACACCGAGCGCATCCGCGAGTTCCAGGACGAGACCGACCGCAGCACGCGCGAGCTCTGGTCGCTGACGGAAAAGCTCCGCCAGACGCGCGAGCAGGCTGAATCCGCCGCGCGCGACCTGGAGTCCATCCGGCAGTCCATCCAACGCCAGGCCGAGACCATCGCGGCCGAATTGCAGAAGGCCGACGCGGCCGGGCAGGAGCGCGAACGCCTCGCGGCGGCGATCGAGGAGTGGAAGGGCCGGATGCTCCAGATCATCGAGAAGGCCACGACGCTCCGCAACGAGCTCAACCACATGGATTCCAGCCGGCGGCAGGAACTGGCGCGCCGGTCGCGGCTCCAGGGCCAGCAGGCGGAGAAGACCGGCGAGGCGGCGCGGATCGAAGAGGAAGTCCGGCAACTGGTCGGGCGGCGCGACGAACTCAGCGGGCGCCTCGCCGACCGGAGCGCCGTTTTACATGAGCGCGAGGGCGATGCGGAGCGGTTCGAGAAGGAGGCGGAGTCGGCCGAGTCGCGCCTGCGCGAAGAGCGCCATCGCGAGACGCAGCTGCTCGCGCGGCGCGAGTTCCTGCAGGACCTGGAGCTGCGCGCGGAGGACGTCGAGGCCGGCGTGAAGCAGTTGCTGCGCGACGATGACGAGCGGGTCGGGTTCTCCGTCCGGGGGATGGTGGCCGACCTCGTCCGCGCGGAACTGCGTTATGCCTCGGCCATCGAGTCGGCCCTCGGCGACGCGGCGCAGTACGTGGTGACGCTGGACGAACGCGAGGCGGGATCGGCGGTGGCGCTGCTGCGCGCGGACCGCTCCGGGCGCGCGGGATTGATCCCGATCGCGAGGGTGCGCGCCGCCGAACGCTCCGACGCGCACCTCACGACCGAGCCGGGCGTGCTCGGGCGCGCCTCCGACCTCGTGCGATACAGCCCGGAGATGGAACCGGTGGTGCGCCATCTCCTCGGCGCAACGTGGGTCGTGGACACCCTGGCGACGGCGCTGCGCCTGTCGAGCAACGGCGCCGCCGAAATGCGGTTCGTCACGCTCGAGGGGGAGCGCGTGGAACCCTCCGGCGCGATCTTCGGCGGCGAGCCGCTCCCGCGCGCGGGGATCGTTTCGCGCAAGAGCGAGCTGGAGGACATCCGGGCCGAGCTCGCGCGCGCGGCCGAAGGGATCGCGCGGCTCGAGGCCGAGAGCGGGCGGATCGCCCAGAGGATCGAGTCGGTCCGCTCCGAAGCGGCCGCGCTGAGAAAGGAAGTCGTCGAGGGCAACCTCGAAAAGCTCTCGAACGAGAACGAGATTCTGAACCTGCGCCGGCGCCAGAAGGCGCTGGCGGACGAATCGGCCGTCATCGCGCGCGAGATGGCCGAGATTGACGAACTGGTCCGCGGCTACACCGAACGCGAGAAGGCGATCGAGCAGGAGCTCGCCGCCGCCGTCGGCCAGCGCGACCAGCTTCAGCAGGAGATGGAATCCGCCAGCCTGACGCTCGCCGACCAGCAGGCGGCGGTGGATCGGATGCGGAACGAAGTCGCGCGGCTGAAGGTGGAACTCGCGCAGAAGGAAGCGCGGCGCGGCGGGCTGGAAGAAAGCATCGCGGCGGCGGGGAGCCTGATCGCGGATCTGGACCGGCAGATCGTCGCGGCGCGGCAGCGGATCGAGGAGCTCCGGGCGAAGCAGGCGCAGGCCGAGCGCGAGATCGCCGACGCGCAGGCGAAGCTGGCGGAACTCGCACAGCGCAAACAGGGGCTGGACGGCGAGATCGCCGCGCTCCAGGGAGCGCAGACTGCGGCGCAGGCGCGGCGGGCCGAACAGACCGAGCGGCTCAAAGCGCTGCGGGCGGACCGCGAAAGGCTCCAGGAGCAACTCCAGCAGGCCCGCCTCGAAGAGCAGGAACTCCGCGTGCGGATCGAGGGGCTGTCCGAGCGCGTCTTCAACGAACAGGGGGTCCGCCTGGTCGAAGCTGCGGCGCAGTTCGCGCCGCCGGCGGATTGCGACTGGAACGCGCTCCAGGCGGAGATCGGCGAACTGCGGGAGAAAATCCGGCGCATGGGCGGCGTGAACGAGGAGTCCATTGACGAGGAGGCCGGACTCGAGATCGAGATCGCCCAGACCGATTCGCAGCGCGCCGACCTGGTCAAGGCGGCGGAGGACTTGCAGGAAGTGATCCGCAAGCTCAACCGCGTGAGCCGGGAGAAGTTCCAGAAGACCTTCGAGGAGGTCCGGCAGAATTTTCAGGAGACCTTCCGCCGGTTGTTCGGCGGCGGTCGCTGCGACCTGGTGCTGCAACAGGACGAGCTGGATGTCCTCGAGGCGGGGATCGAAGTGCTCGCGTGCCCGCCGGGGAAGGAATTGCGCTCCATCACGCTCCTGTCCGGCGGGGAGAAGACCATGACGACGATCGCGCTGCTCTTCGCGATTTTCCGCGCGAAGCCGTCGCCGTTCTGCATCCTCGACGAGGTGGATGCGGCGCTCGACGAGAGCAACGTGGACCGTTTCACGGACATGCTCGGCGAGTACGTGCAGAACTCGCAGTTCCTCATCATCACGCACAACAAGCGCACGGTCGGGATCGCCGACGTGCTCTATGGAATCACGATGCAGGAGAAAGGGGTCTCGAAAAAAGTTTCCGTGCGCGTCGAGGGCGCGGCGCGGGGGAACAATTAGTCTTGCTGCCCGGGACGTCACGCCCATCGGGACAGTCCTGTGACTGTCCCGACGGGCCGCGCGAATTGTGGACGTGATTACTTCTCGCGCACGACGGTGCCGACGTAGGTCGTAGTCACCTTGGAATACACCGGACCGAGAACGTAGATGTATTCGGTCTGGTTGCAGATGTCCTTGATGCCGGTGTACTTGTCAGTCCCGAACTTCTGGTTGGCCGCATCCCACAGAACGCCCTGGCCGGCTTTCCCTTGTATGACGATGCCAAGGACGCACATCCCTTCCGTCTGCGCGGTCACGGTCCCAAGCACCGCAGAATTGTCGCGGGTCTGATACTGCGTTATCGTGGCCGAATTCTGGTTCGGCGTATAACTGTGTAAAGGCAGCAGATCCTCGCAACCCGTCAGCAAGAACGCCGTGAAAACGGCAGTGACGGCAAACACGATACGCGACATGCGCATGACGATCTCCTTCATGGAGTCCTGCGAAAAACAACGGTCTATAACAAGCAACGGCACGGTGCGTCCCTCAGCTGCATGTGCGAGATCGGCTCCCTTCGGTTGCCCTCCTACAAGACCGATGCGGCTCTTCCCCGCGTTTCCTTGCGGTAATAGGCGTCATGTTACGCCGCCTCCAAGTACCTGTCAAGAACTGAAAGGTCGAATCCCTCCGAGGTCGCCTCCTCGGCCGCATTAAAGACAGGCCTCTCAATTCCTCGTCCGTCTGCACACAGCGCCGCTTCATGCGATCCTGCCCCAAGGTCGCTCAGATCAGCGTACGGTGAATGACGCGAGCGACCTGACGCTTAAAATGGTCATTAGAGCCTTGACTGGCTGCCGAAAATATGTAGACTGGACATGGCGGGCAGTTTTCGGGGACACAAGAGGGCCTTTTCGATAAGCATGGCCGCTTCGGTCTCGTGACAGGGTAGCGAGGAAGCGGTTCGACGCCCGGCGCGGGCGTCGTGTTCCGTCCAGACCCAGGAGAGGAGCCCAGGCATGAGGGTGTTACTGTGTGCGCTGGCGTTAGCGGGGGCCGTGATTCTCAGTGGCTGCGTCATGGCGACCGGTTCGGTTAACGCTGCGGTTGTAGTTGACGAGAAAGGGCCCGTCGCGATGGGCGACGCGAGCGCCGGCACCAAGGTCGGCATGTCCCAGGCGGAAGGCATCCTGGTGGTGGCATACGGCGATGCCTCGATTTCCGCCGCCATGAAGGACGGCAACCTCACGAAGGTCCATCACGTGGACAAAGAGACCTTCAGCGTGCTGGGGATTTACGCGCGGTACAAGACGATCGTCTACGGCGAATGACGCGCGGGCCGTTCGAATTCGGCAAATGCGCTGGTGAATCAGGGCCGCTTCGGCCTCGCGAAGGCGTAGCGGGGAGCGGTTCGACGCCCGGCGGCGGGCGTCGCATTCCGTGAGGAAGCAAGGAAGAAGGAGGCGTTTATGAGGCTGTCACTGTGCGCGCTGGTGTTGGTCGGGCTCGTGGTTCTGACCGGCTGCAGCGCCGTGGCGCTCGGGCCGGTCGTCGCCATGGTTACGGTTGACGAGAAAGGCCCCGTTTCTGTGGGCGATATGAGGGTCGGAATGAAGGTCGGCGTGGCCCAGGCCGAGGGCATCCTCGTCGTGGCCTATGGCGATGCCTCCATTGCAGCGGCGATGAAGCAGGGCAATATCACCAAGGTGCATCACGTGGATAGTGAGACCTTCAACGTTCTGGGCATTTACGCGAGATACAAGACCATCGTCTACGGCGAGTAATGCGCTTCGGCGCAGATTGAGGCGGAGCGGCGTTCTGACAGCATGAATGGGCGCAGAGTCAACTGCCTGGCGGGCTTGTGCGCGGCGGCGATCGCCGCCCTGCTCGCGGGCTGCGCGAACGATAAACTGCCGGAGGTCCCGGCGGCGCTCTTCGCGCATCGGATGAGTCCCATTCCACAGGGCGCCGCTCCGCTCTATTCCTGGCACCGCCTGCAGACCGGACTGAAAACCTACTGGCGCGACCAGGAAGTCAACGTCCAGGTCCGGGCCTGGTTCCCGCCGGACTGGAGGAAACCCGGCGACGAGTTCTGGGAGCTGACCGCTCGCAACGGCGAAGGGCGCGCGGTTCGGTTCATCGGCGTCGAGCGAAAATACTCGAACGAAAACGGGACTGAGCTTTCCATGCTCGTTCCGAAGCTGGACCTGAATTCCGTTCCGGACGGCCTTTATCTGGCCATCGCCCCCAACATCAAGACGAGCGAAGGCCGGCTCGTCTCCGTCCGGCCGGTCGCCGCCCTGCTCGAGATTCGCGGCCATACGTTCAAACCGTTCCGCTTCCCAATCCTGCTCATCCCCGACCAGGAATCGCCGTTCACCCCGAAACCCGAACTTCCGCCCGAACTTCCGGCCGGCACGCCGATGCCCGGCGAATAGCCATGCCGGAGCGGCAAAGCCGGTGGAACGGCTGGAAGAATCGGAGGCATGGGAATTATGGGAGCCACGATTGGCGCGGGGCGCATTACGCGCGGGCTTGCCATCTTGCCCACGATTTCCAGGCGTGTTTTTGCTCATAGGGGCCGGCGCGCCCAGCGGAATTTCGCGGGAGAGCTGCGCGGGTTGTTTCGGATTTCCTCGGCGCAGGGGCGGATCGGATCATCCGAGACCGCTTCGAACACGCCGCCGCGAAGGCCGTCGCGGAACGCATGCTTGACCAGGCGGTCCTCGACGCTGTGAAAGCTCAGGACGCCGAGCCGCCCGCCGGGCTTCAGGCAATAAGGGGCCGAGAGCAGCAGGCGATTCAGGTTCGCGATCTCGTCGTTGACGAGGATGCGCAGCACCTGGAAGGTCCGCGCCGCCGGGTGCAACTCGGCGTCGCGGCGGAGATTCTTCGGCGAGATGCCCTTCGCCGCGAGCACCAGTTCCACAAGATCCAGAGTCCGCGCAATCCGGCGTTTCCGCCGCTCGGAGGCGATCCGTTCGGCGATCCGCTCCGCGTCCGGCTCATCGGAAAGCTCGCGCAGCGCCGCGGCGAGCTCTTCGGGGGCGACCTCCGCCAGCAGGTCCGCCGCCGTTCGCCGCAGCCGGTCGTCCATGCGCATATCGAGCGGGCCGTCGCGCTTGTAGCTGAACCCGCGCGCGGGCTCGTCCAACTGCATGGACGATACCCCCAGGTCCGCGAAGATGACGTCGCAGGCGTCGAGCCGCTCGGACTTCAGGGCCTGCGCGACCTGCGCGAAATTCATCCGGCGCGCGCTCAGCCAAAAGTTCATCGCTTCCCGCCCTGGCGGGCAAGCGAGCCGAACCCGCGTCCGCTCGAGCTCCGCGCCGTCCACGTCCAGGCCGATGAGCCGTCCGGCCGGCCCGATGCGCTTGAGGAACTCCGCCGCGTGTCCGCCGTAACCGAGCGTGCAGTCCACCACGAGGTCGCCCGGCTGCGGGCGCAGGCATTCGATCACCTCGCGGAGAAGGACCGGCACGTGCGTCCCGGCCGGCGTGCGCCCCTGCGCGCGGACGTGCTCCTGCATCTGCGGATATCGGTCCGGCTGAAGTTCCTTGTACCGCTCCTCAAAGCGCCGCGGGTGCGTTCCGGAATACCGGATGCGCCGCCGGCGGCCGCCGGGAGCGCGCTGATCCTGTCCTTTCCCGCTTTCACTAACCATGATTGTTGGCGGATTGTGACTTTCGGACGGGCCGATTGCAAGGCCGGCGACCTCGATTTGACGGTCGCGCGGGCGACTGATAACATGCGGACATGCCGAAGGCATCGGGGAGCGGCTGATTCGGCCGGTGAGGCGCGGGGCCGAGCCGAGAAAGGAGCCGGCGTGAGAGACAGTCGAATCGGGATCGGCGTCGTCGGCCTCGGCACCGTCGGCGGGTCCGTGGTGCGCGTGCTGAAGCGGAATCGCGCGCTCGTGCGCGAGCGCTGCGGCGTGGGCGTCGAGGTCCGGCGCGCGGTGGATCTGGATCGGAAGCGGCTTCGCGCCGTCGGATTGCCGACCCGCTGTCTGGGCAGCGATTTCCGCGCCGTCCTCGCGGACCCGGAAGTGCAGATCGTCGTCGAGCTCGTCGGCGGCGTCGGCGCGGCGCGCGAGGTGGTCCTCGGCGCCCTGCGGGCGGGCAAACACGTCGTCACGGCCAACAAGGCGCTTCTCGCGGTGCACTGGCAGGAGATCTTCTCGCTTGCGCAGGAGCGGCGTTGCGCCGTGGGGTTCGAGGCGAGCGTGATGGCCGGCGTCCCGGTGATCCGCTCAATCGAGGAAGGGTTGGCGGGGAACGTCATCCCGTCGCTGCTCGGCATCCTGAACGGGACGTCGAATTTCATCCTGACCCGCATGGCGAACCGCGGGATGGAGTTCAGCCGCGCGCTCGGCGAGGCGCGCCGCAAGGGGCTGTGCGAGGCGAATGCGAGCCTGGACATTGACGGACACGACGCGGCCCAGAAACTCTCCATCCTCGGTTCGCTGGCGCTGGGCAAGTGGCTGCCGCCGGCGGAAGTGCATCGCGAAGGGATCGGCGGCATTGAGCGCGAACACCTCGCCGAGGCGCAGGAGCAATTCGGCTACGTTCTGCGCCCGCTGGCGATCTTCAAGCATGCCGGCGGCGGCGTCGAGGCGCGCGTCCATCCGACGTTCGTCCCCCAGGAGCATCCGCTTGCCGCGGTCGAGGACGAGTTCAACGGCATCCTCATCACGGCGGAGACCGCCGGATCCGTCCTGCTCGTCGGCAAGGGCGCCGGCGCGAAGCCGGCCGCCTCCGGCGTGATCAGCGACGTGGTCGGCCTGGCCCGCGCCATCCACCAGGGCGGCCATGAAGGAATGCTGGTGCCGCTGCGGCCGACGAAGGAGCGCGTGCGCGTGGCGCCGATCGAGAGGATCGAGAGCAAATTTTACCTGCGCTTCTCGGTCATAGACCGGCCCGGCGTACTCTCGTACATCACCGGCGTGCTGGGGAAGAACCAGGTTTCCATCGCGAGCTGCGACCAGCGCGGGCGGTCCGAACACGGCGCGGTGCCGGTCATCATCATCACTCACCGGGCGCGCGAAGGGGCCGTGCGGAAAGCGCTGGCGGAGACCGATTCCGCGACGCGGATCGTGAAACGCGAGACTGTTGCGATCCGGATCGAGGAGTAGCCCATGGCGTTTCCCGGGGTCATTGAGCGTTACCGCAGCTTTCTGCCGGTGAGCGACCGAACCCCGGTCGTCACGCTCGGCGAGGGCTCGACGCCGCTCATCCCGGCGCCCCGGCTGGCGCGCGAGATCGGCGGCAGGCTGCGAATCTTCCTCAAGTACGAAGGGATGAATCCCACCGGCTCGTTCAAAGACCGCGGCATGACCGTGGCGTTGTCGAAGGCGGTCGAGGAGGGCAGCGCGACGGTGGTCTGCGCTTCGACCGGCAACACGGCGGCCTCGGCGGCGGCCTACGCGGCGCGCGCGGGCATCGGCGCGCTCGTCCTGCTTCCGGCCGGGAGCGTGGCGCTCGGGAAAGTCTCGCAGGCGCTCGCCTGCGGGGCGAAAGTCGTCGCCGTGGAGGGGAATTTCGACCAGGCGTTCCGCCTCGTTCGGGAATTGTGCGACCGCTTCCGCATCACGCTGGTCAATTCGATCAACCCGCACCGGATCGAAGGGCAGAAGACCGGGGCGTTCGAGATCGTGGACGATCTCGGCTGCGCGCCGGATTTCCACTGCATCCCGGTCGGCAACGCCGGGAACATCACGGCGTATTGGAAGGGATACCGGGAGTACCACGCAGCGCGACAGTCAGGATTGCCGAAGATGCTCGGCTTCCAGGCCGAAGGCGCCGCGCCGATCGTCCGAGGGCATCCGGTCGCCGAGCCGCAGACGCTCGCGACGGCGATCAAGATCGGAAACCCCGCCAGTTGGAAGGGCGCCGAGGCCGCGCGCGACGAATCCGGCGGGATCATTGACATGGTCTCCGACGACGAAATCATCTCCGCCTATCGGATGCTCGGCCGCCTGGAGGGAGTCTTCGCGGAGCCGGCCTCCGCCGCGTCGGTCGCGGGACTGATCCGGTGCGCTCGCAGAGGTTTCTTCGCGGACCGGCCGGAAGCGACGGTCGTCTGCGTTCTAACCGGCCACGGTCTGAAGGACCCGGAACGCGCGATCCAGAGCTGCGGCGAAATCCCGACCGTGCCCGCCACGCTCGACGCGGTGGTGAAAGGGGCCGGACTGAAGTGACGAACTCCGTGCAGGTGACAGTTCCGGCGACGGCGACCAATCTGGGCCCGGGCTTCGATTGCCTGGGCATTGCGGTGAACCTCTGCAACGAGGTGATCTTGCAGACGGCGGGCGGGTTCCGGTCGTCGGGCGAGCCGAACGTCTGCGTGACCGTGAGCGGGCTGGGCGAGAAGTCGCTGACGACCGGGCGCGGGAACCTGGTCGTTCGCGCAGCCGAACGGGTCTTCACGCAGGCGAGGCACGTCCCGGACCGGCTGACCGTGCGGCTGATCAATCGAATTCCGCTGTGCAGCGGCATGGGCAGTTCCGCCGCCGCGATCGTCGGCGGCCTCGTGGGCGCCAACGAACTGTGCCGCCGGCCGCTGAAGCCGCACCAGCTCCTGGCGCTGGCGGCCGAGATGGACGGCCATCCGGACAACGCCGCCCCTGCGCTCCTGGGCGGCTTTACGATCAGCGTCGTCGGCGAGGACGGCGCGATCCGCGTCCTTCAGCCGCGCGTCCGGCGCGACCTGATCTGCGTGTTCTGTGTCCCGGACAAGATGCTCCCGACGACGAGGGCGCGCCGCGCGCTGCCGAAGAGCTACCGCCGGGCGGACGTCGTCTTCTCCCTCTCGCGGACCGCGATGTTGACCGCCCTGCTCCAGGGCGGGAGCACCGGGTTGCTGAAGATGGCGATGGAGGACCGTCTGCACCAGCCGTACCGGGCGAAACTGGTCCCCGGGATGATGGAAGCGGTCGCGGCGGCCGTCAAAGCTGGGGCGCTCGGCGCGTGCCTGAGCGGGTCCGGTCCGACCGTCCTGGGCTTTGTGGACCACCACGGGAGCCCCGACCAGGTCGGCGCGGCGGCTGAAAAGGCGTTCGCCGCCGAGGGAGTCCGCGCGGAGACGTTCGTCCTCAGCATCAGCAGCAGCGGCGCGCGAGCCAGGTATCGCTGAACGGCCGCGCCTTGCCGAGAACCACGTAGAGCCTGTTTTACTCTGTTGAAAACATGGCAGCATGACTCTTTGAGGCTGCCTCATCGTCATCCCCCAGAGTGCGCCGCGTACGGCGCACGATGCGAAAGCGGGAATCCACGTTCTGCGCGGGATTCTGGATTCCCGCTTTCGCGGGAATGACATTGGAATCAGCTGAAAACATGATGCTCTCAACAGAGCATGCCTGTTTCATAACGCGTGAAAAGCGCTGGGCGCTTCCTGTTCTTCGTAATCGTAATCCTAATCGCAAGCGGGCTTCGTCGGCCCGCCGTGGAAACAGGCGATTACGATTACGAGCACGATTGCGAGTTTTTGAAGCCGGCGGCGTTGGTCGAGCGCGCGACAGTCTGATAAAAGGAGAAGATCATGAAAAAGCGGAAGGCTGTCTCTCCAGCCAAGGGGCAGATCATCATCTTCAAGTTCGACGACGTTATCGCAGGATGGGAGAACAAGGGGGATGTCGTTCCGCCGAGATGGCAGCGCATGACCGATTACATCGAGAAGAACCACTTGAAGGCTTCTTCCGGCGTGATCTGCGAGTCGCTGGAGGGCGAAAACCCGGCCTATTTCGACTGGCTCAAGGAGCATCACAAGAAAGGCGCCATGGAGTTCTGGCATCACGGTTACCACATGCGGAAGGCCGAGGAGAAGACCGGCGAATTCGACCAGGGAACCTGGCAGGAACATAAAGCCCTGCTGGAGCGCGGCGAGAAACTCGCCCGGGAGAAGCTCGGGTTCGAGTTCGCCGCGTTCGGCCCGCACTGGAGCTCGACCACCGCGGCCACCGACCGGGCGCTGGAGGCGGCGCCCCAAATCAAAATCTGGCTCTACGGGCCGAAGAAGCCGAAGTATTTCAGCCGGCTGAGCCTGCCGCGGGTGATGGGTTTGGAGAATCCGATCTTCGTCCCGGACTTCGAGAAGTTTCAGGGCACGTACAACAAACTGGCCGCCGGGCTGCCCATGCTCGTCCTCCAGGGGCATCCGGACCAGTGGAAGGTCGAGACGAAGTGGGAAGGCTTCTTCAAAATCGTCGAGTTCCTCAAATCAAAGGGGTGCGTCTTCATGACGCCGTCGGAGTACCTGGCCCGCATTTCCAAAAAGGACAAATGACGAACTGAATTCGGTATTCCGGCATTTCGGGGAATGAAGAACACGAGGAGCACGAAGAAGGGAGTTGAAGGGAAATGGGGTGTGGGAGATGTTTCTTGTGCCTCCGGAATACCCGCGAAGGCATCATCAGTGTTCAGCGTCCAGCCATGCCCGTCTTACTTCGTAGAGCATCAAGCTGGTTGCAACCGCAACGTTTAACGATGACATTACGCCTTGCATGGGGATGCCGGCCACCTGGTCGGCGGCATCCATTGTGGCAGCGTCCAAACCCTCATGTTCGTTGCCCATGATGAGCAGCAGGGGAAAAGAATACGATGTTCTCCAGTACGAACGTTTCGCCTTGGCTGATGTGGCAACCGTATGAATCTGATGGGAGCGTGCCCACCGCAAGACGTCTTGAATGTCGGGCGCGTAAGCAAGGCGAACGGTAAATACTGAACCTCTGCTCGCCCTGACGGTGCGCGGATGAAAGGGATCCGTGCTTCTTCCGACGAGGATGCACCCTGCCGCTCCCACCGCGTCTATGCTTCTGAGCATGGTTCCCAGATTGCCTGGGTCGGCCATGTCAACCAATGCGACGAAGACGCTCGTCGGAACGACGGCAAGGCTATCCAACTCCATACGCATGCTTCCAATGATCGCCGCCAATCCATCGGGATTATTGCGCTGAGAAAGATGACGAAAGACCGCCTCTGAGACAGCGACACAGGAAGCGCTCTTTGCCTTCTGTTGCGTGATCAGCAACCGTTCCGCTTCACCGGGGTACAGCGCCTCACAATACACGATGATTTCAATGGCGGCCCCGCAAAGGACCGCTTTCGATACAAAAGGGTATCCTTCGACGAAGAATGCCTCGTCTTTTCGGCGATACTTTCGCTTTTCCTGCAATCGCTTTATGCGTTTGACGAGTGGATTCGACAGGCTGGCAATTTGCATGATTCACCGTCTTTTGTCGGGGACGAGGATGATTGCCGTGGCGGCGGCCCTTCTCACCACGGGTCTTTCCGTCCCGCGCCGGCGACGCCGGTGAGGTCCTCGTCCTCTGCGATGTAGAGGATGCGGCCGCAGGACTGGCAGTAGACCAGCTTGTCGCCGCCCATGAGCAGGCTGACGGTGTTGGCGGTGAGCGACATCCGGCAGCCGCTGCAAACGTAGTTGCGGCAGGCGGCCATGGCCCGGCCGTCGGCCCGCGTCAGCAGCCGCTCGTACGGATTGCGGAAGGCGGGCGGGATCTTCTCGGAAAGCTCGACGCGCTCCTGCTGGATGCGCGCGGCCCGCGCGTCCGCGTCCTGGAGCGCGGTCTGAATCGCTTTCCGGCGCTCGCTCAGGGCGGCGGCCGCGTCGGCGGCGTTCGCGGCGAGCAGCTTGATCTCTTTCTGCTGCTGCTCGGATTGCTCGAACATCTTGAGGATTTGGTCCTCGATGCGCGACTTGTCGGCCTTCAGCCCGAGGATTTCGTGCTGGAAGGCGGCGTATTCCTTGTTGGTTTTGACGGTGTTGAGCTGAACCTCGAGCTTCTGGATGCGCCCCTCGACTTCCTTGAGGTCCAGCTCGCGCTTGTCGAGCGCCATGCGGAAGGACTTCGCTTCCGAGGACTTATCCGTCAGCGACTGCTTTTCGGCCTGCGCGGTCCGGTCCGCCTCGGCGGCCTCCTTCGCCAGCTTCTCCTTGGTCAGCTTCAGGTTCCGGACCGTCGCGTCGAGATCCTGAAGCCGGATCAGCATTTTGATTTCTTCACGCATCGCGGCGCCGATCTTCCTGCAAAGTCGCTCGCCTGGCCCACCGCGAAACCGACTTTGGCAAAAGCGGTAGGTTACCGCAATCGAGCGCGCAAAACAAGTCTCACGCGCCCAACACGCGGACCGGAGCGCCCGGTCCGGCGCCGAGCGTCCCGGCCGCATCGCCCAGCCGCACCGCGATCTCCAGCATGCCGAACGAGCCGATCATGGCCAGCAGCTCTCCGGCCGCCGCGTCCGAATAGGTCCGGCGGATCCGCTCGATCCTTTTTCCCGCGATCTCGACGCGCACGGCGCGGTCGGGGAAATGCTCGGACAGGAGCGCCAGGGAGATGTTCGTGGCGAGGTTCCCGAAATGGTCGGTCCACAGGACCGCGCCGCGGAGCGAGCCGTCGGCGCTGAGAGCGGGTCTCGGGAATTGCAGCGGTTCGAGCGCGGCGATCGCGGGGCCGAGTTCCGAGAGCGGCGTCCCGGCCGCGAGGTGCGCGGCGACCGGGGCGAAAATGTCGCGGCCGTGAAAACTCGCGCTGACCTGGGGCAGGAAGAACCGCGGCTCCGTCACGGAGACGAGTTCGGCGCGGCCGCTCTCTTCCTCCACGACGGCCAAGGTCCCGTTGTCGGGGGCGAGGAAGAGATGGCCGTCGCATTCCATCGCTACGATCCGCCGTTCGCCGCCCACGCCCGGGTCCACAACGGCGACGTGCACCGTTCCTTTCGGGAAATACGGATACGCCTGCCGCAGCCGGAACGATGCCTGGACGATATCGAACGGAGGGATGGAATGGGTCAGGTCAATCACGCGCGCAGACGGGTTGATGCCGCCGATGACCCCTTTCATCACGCCGACGAAGGCGTCGTCCCGGCCGAAGTCGGTCGTCAGCGTGATGATTCCGCTTCTCGTGGCGCCGCTCCATTTCTCGTAATCGTAATCTACGTTCGTCGTGGATCCGGGAACGGTGATTAGGATTACGATTACGAGTAAGATTACGAGATTTATTTCATGTCTCAATCCGCACGATTCCGTTCCGGCTCAGGACCAGCAACGCCCTGAGAAGCGTCAGGCTGCGGTCGCGGAACGAGGTCAGGCGGATGACCAGGTTGACATGGTAGACGCGCGCGGCGGGGATGCCGACGACGCCGTCGCCGCCGCGGCGCAGCTTCAGCAGCCGCTTCTCCGGGTCATCCATCCGTTCGAGCCACTGGCTCACCTGCAGCCGCAGAATCTCGTCAATCGCGATCGAGCGCTCGTGGCACCGGTAGATGCGCCGCGTCTCGATCCGCACCTTCTTCGCGTAATGCAGAATGACCTCCGTAGGCTCGGTGACCGCGTGTTCGAGCGGGTCGCGGTATTGCCGCGCCTTGAGGATGTCCTCGGGCAATCGAGCGCGGTCGAGCCAGTACAGATTTTCGCGCGTGCGGCCGACCTCTATTCCGTACTGCGGGTCCGTCAGTCTAATGCTGCGGTCGCTCGTCCACCTCGGCAGCAGGCGGGCGCTGAAATCCCGGAGGAAGTCCTTGATGCGGTCCTTGAAGGCGTACGCGACGATCGCGACGAGCGCGAAGATCAGGCTGTTTGTCGGGTAGAACCGGCCGACCAGCCACGCGGCGAGGACGGTAAAGGCCATGGCGATGGCCGCCGCGACGGCGTAGAGCGCCTGCCGCGCGCGGCCGACGGTGGGCAGTTGCTCCTCGGACAGGTAGAGCACACTGGCGCATAACTTCTTCAGCAGTTCGACGTGATAGAGGAAGCGCTCGTTCCGCCGGGCGTCGCGCGAGACGATCGTCGGATAGCCGCGCGCGCGCCGATGGGCGGACTCGCCGGAGACCGCCGCCGCGAGCCGCCGCCACGGCGCCTGCACGTTCAGGTCGGCCGCCTGCTTCCGGAGGAACTTCATGAGCCGCAGGAGCAGTTTCTCCGTCTCGTTGCTCATCTGCTCGTCCACCGCCTCATAAAGGGCGCGCATCTCCGGCGGCGCGGAGGGGCTCTCGAAGGCGTCGCGCAGGTCGCGGAACCGGCGCAGCGTCGTCGTCAGTCCGTCGAGCAGGTGGTCCATGGCGGCCTCGACGGTGCGCGGGCGGTCGGGCGACGCGCGGTCGCGCACGCGCCGGCGGATCGCTGCGGCGCTTTCGCGGACCTGGACCCTGACGACGTTCGCGAGCACCCGCAGTTCATACCGCAGGTGCATCTGGTCCCACTGTCCGGACCGGCCGGAGGATTCGAGCTGCCGCTGCACGCGCGTCAGCGGGCTCAGCGAGTTCTGGGCGTCGTTGACCTCCTCGAAGGAAAGCTCCGGCGTCTTGAAACGCGTGTACGAGCTCAAGTCTTCGAAGAACGCGTCCAGCGAGCAGGTGGCGGAATTCACGCCGAGCTGATACGGAAGGAAAAGGAACATGTCCAGCGCATAGCGATCCGCCGCCGCCTGGCGCTGGAGCGGATAGGCTACTTTCACCTCGAATTGATGGTCGTCATGCTTGCGGATCAGGCATTCCAACGTCAGGCTCCGCGGTCAGAGGCGCTTTCCGGTCCGGTTTCAGGACGCTACGGCAGTTGGCGCAGGAGATAAGGCGTCACGGCGGTGAAGAAGTCCGCCAGGACGCGCGGGCCGCGGTGGGGGTTATTCGGGTCGGCGTCGGCCTCGGCGCGGATCAGCACATCGGCGGCCCGGGGATTCTTTACCCTGCGCAGTGCGACGGCGATCTGATGAGCCCAGTAACTCGTGGTGAGATGGTCGCCGCTCTTGTAGAAGTGCCAGGAGAGGCGCTGGCCTTGGCTGCGGGAAAGCTGGAGCTCGCGGATGGGCACTGCCTGGGACCCGACGCCGAAGTCGCGGTCGCTTGCGCCGAGGATGGTGTAACCTTCGCCGGAGAGGCATTGCTCGGGCGGGTGCGTCCGCGACGGGGTTTGCTGGGCCAGGACGATGAGGAAGGAGACCTGGTCGCCCCTGGAGTTGACGTAGGAGCGGGCCAGGACGTCCCGCGTGCCGAGGATTTCGTAGGAGCGTTTGTCGAGCGCTTCGTCTACGCCGGTCCAGTCTCCGACGGACCTCGGGATGCCGTTGAGGATGTCCGAGGCCGGGCTCACATGGCGACGCCAGCCGATATAGATGGAAAGCGCGGCGACGACGGCGAGGGCGCACAGGATTCCGACGCCGAGTCTCCGCGCGTCATGCGGCGGCTGCGGCGCGGGCGGCGTCGCGGCGGGCGGCGGCCTCTCGGATACGGCCGCGCGGGCGCCTTCTTCTTTTCCGGTCCGAAGCGGCGGCGGCCTCGCCAGCATGAGGGACTCGACCGCGAAGAGGCAGACGAACGCGACGATGAAGAGGACGAAGCCGAACAGGTCGTGGAAGTACCATTTCTCGACCTGGGCGACTCCCCATTGATAGCCGACGATCACCATCAGCGTCACGCGCCCGATGTTGGCGAGGAACGAGATCGGGACGGAGAGCAGAAACAGGCCCCATTTCTGCCAGGTCCTGACCGAAGAGAGGTGCGCGTAGAGGGCGCCGAACGCCATGAGGGCGATCAGGTATTTCAAGCCGCTGCACACGTCGTCCACCACCAGCGTTCCGCCCGGAATCCGGATAAAGCTGCCTTCGCGCACCGCAACGAGGCCGAAGGCGTCCGCAACAGCCGTGGCCACGCCGGCCGAGAGGAGCTTCATCCGGAAGCTGATCGTGTCAATGACCAACTCGGGTATCGGGACCATGAAGGCGAGGAATGCGATGGGAAAGAGCGCGAGCCGGAAGAACTGCGGTCCGAGGAGCGTCAGCACCAGCCCCGCGATGACGCCGAGCAAGGCCAGGCCCGATAGAAACCCGACCTGCAACAGCGTGGCCAAGAGCTGCGTCAGAAGAGCGGGGAGGAGCAGAAACAGGCCCGGTAGGTATGCGCGCCTCGGGCAGGCGGCGAGGGCTTTGCGCTTCCGCCAGAGAAGAAATCCGACGACGAACGGCACGAGCCAGCCGTGGCTGTAATAGCCCCCTTCGTGATTGAAGCGGGCGATCATCCAACGGCCGGTCCACCAGAACATGGCAACCAGGAGGGCCGCCAGAATGACGGCGGCGATGACCGGGGCGTTCGCGCGCGGCGCGGCGACACCGATCTGGTCTGAGGGGCGATTCAACCGAAATCCTCCCGACAGGTTTCAGAAGCTCGAAAGCGACCCGTTTGAGTTCAACATAGCTTTCATCGGGCGCAGGGCGGCGGGCCGATTTCCAAGTTGCGGTATTCTCCCGGGTGTCCCGTCAGGCCGCGCTCGGCCGCCCGGATCGCGTTGTACATTTCCCGCGCCGTTACGTAATGGAGCCGATAGCGGCGGCCGTCATTGTAATGTTCACACAAGCGGGCATGCAAATCCGCCATCGGTCCGCCGAAGAAGAATTGCAGGTTCCGCTCGATGCAACCGTGCGTGTAGAGCTTGACGAAGAGCCAGTCGGGCCGGCCGGCGACGCAGACGCGCGCGCGGAGCCATGCGGCGATGCGCGCCGACGAGACGGGCGCGAGATGGTCGAGGTTCCCGTTTTCCATCCGGGGCAAAATGCGGCCGGAGGGGCGAAAGATGAGAAGCGGCCCCTGAACGATGAGGAGGTCGCCGGAGGGCGCGCCGCCGGAGCGGACCTCGACGCCGTCGTCGTGGGAGCGCGGGCGATCCGGATCGTCCGTCGCGTAATAGATGGAGTTGATGCGCCGGGTCTGCGCCGGCGAAGGGGCCGAGGGGAGCGTGAAGTCGGCGTAGCAGCCGCACTCGGCCAGCACGCGCAGCTCGTCGTTGACCCCGCACCAAGTTCCGCCGGGCAGGGAGTTGTCCAGCGCCCAGTTGCCGTGGACGAAGCCGAACTTCGGCCGGCCGTCCTGCGCGGCGCCGAGATGGCCGTGGCTCCGGAGCTGTTCGGCGAACTTGAGGAGCGCGGCGCGCAGGCCGGCGGAGGTGTCCCGGTCGTGATGCAGGTGCACCTCGACCTCGCCGTGCCCGGCGCGGACGAGATCGCCGAGGCGTTCGACATGCCCGGCGTCATATTGCTCCGCCGGATAGAAGAACGTGTGACGCGGCGAGCGGCCGTCGGCGTCCTTGAAGCGTGAGAAGGTCTCGGGATACCGTTCCACCCACTGCGCGACGCGCGCGCGCTCGGTCGCGGGGCCCGGGTTGCCCACGGCCGGCTCATAGTGGTCGGCGATGCAGAAGAGGATGTGCGTCGGCCCGGCTGCGGACGACGAATGCGCCTCGCGCTTTCCCGCCCAGTCCCCGCGAAGGTACGCGGGCAGCCAGATGAAGACGTTCGCCTTGCGAGATTTGTAGAAAATCCACAGGCCGAACACAGCGACGGGGATGACCGCAAGGAGAGGAATCATGGTCTCTGCGCGCTCCCGGCGACCTGGCGCGAGGTGCGCTCCCACGCGGCGCGCTGTCGGCCGAGCATGCCGCGCGCCAGCCCGAGCGCCAGGGCGAGGTTGATGGCGACGAAGTAGTGCGCGATCCGCAACGGCCCGGCGGGGAGGCGCATCCGACGCAGGGCATAACCGGCGGCCGCGGCGGCGTAGAGGGCCAACTGGAGCGCGAAGATCACCCGCCAGAACGGCCTTCCGAGGAGGCACGCGTTCGCCGCAATTCCGGCGACCAGCAGGAACGGGGCGAACCAGCGCAGGACTTTGTGCGACCAGAACGCGAGGGAGACGAATCCCTTCCAGGGCAGCAGCAGGTCGCGGCAATGCCAGAGCGCCTGCCAGTTGCCCGCTCCGATGCGCACGCGGCGCCGGAACTCGTCCTCGACGCCGGCCGGGGCGGTCTCCAGGGCGACCGCTTCCGGGTCGTAGAGGACGCGGAAGCCGCGCGAGCGGACTTTCATCGGGATGATGAAGTCCTCGGTGATCAGCCGCTCCGGCAACGCCGGGAAGAGCTCGCGGCGCATCGCGTAAATCGCGCCGTTCGCTCCGAGGACCGAATCGAGCCGGCTTTCGAGGATCTTCAGGACCAGTTCGTATCGCCAGTAGGCTCCCTCGTCGGCGGAGGCTCCGTCCGGACTGATCAGGCGCAGTTCGCCGCAGACGGCGCCGACTTTCGGGTTGTCGAAGTGGCGCACGAGGCTGCGGATGGACTCGGCCTCCAGCAGGGTGTTCGCGTCGGAGAAGACGAGGATGTCGCCGCGGGCCTGCGCGACGCAGTCGCGGATGACCGAGAGCTTGCCGCGGCGCTCGTCGAAGCGGAGCAACCGGACGAGCTGGCCCTCGAATCGGCGGATGATCGCGTCGGTGCCGTCGCAGGAGCCGTCGGAGCCGACGAGGATCTCGAGGCGGTCGCGCGGATAGTCCACCGCGAGGCAGTTCTGCAGCGTGCGCTCGATCACTTTCTCTTCGTTGTATGCAGCGAGGAGGATGCTCACGCGCGGCAGCCGGTCGCTGCGGCGCCGGCGCTCGGAGCGGGAGACGAGGTAATACGCGTCGCGCCCCATCTGGACGGCGGAGGCGAGCAGAAAGAGCAGGAGCGGATAGCCGAGGTAGGAATAGAGCGGCAGGCCGATCCCGAGAATCGCGATCCCCAGGGCCGCGTCACTCATTACTCGGTCTCGCTGCGGTTCACCTGCTGCGATGGGGCGGTCTTCGCCAGCTGCTCGCCGGCTTCCCTGGCCCGCGGCTCGCGGCCGTACCGGTAGTAGTGCGCCGGCGTGGTGCCGAGGAACCGGTAGATGGCGTCCGGGACGTGGTGTTTCTGATGGGTCAGCACACATCCGATCAACTTCGCGCCGGCGTCGGTCAGGTCGTCCACGGTGCGTTTGACGACCTCGCGCCGGGTCTTCTCCAGGCGGGCGATGACGATGACACCGTCGCTGTGCTTGGCGAAGGTGGCGGCCGGGCTGCCGGCCAGGACCGGCGGCGTGTCAATGATCACGTACGCGTAATGCTTCCGCAGAAGAGCCAGCAAGTCCTTGCAGCACTGGTGCAAGGGGCCCTCTAAGCCCTCGTCGGGGCCGATTCCGAACGAGGGCAGAATGTCCACGTTGGGGATGGCCGTCTCGTAAATGTGGCCGTCGAGCTTGAGTGCATCCTGGAGGACGGCGCGCAGGCCGGATTGGACGTTGACGTTCATCATCAAGTGGAGAGAGGGCTGAACGATGTCGCCGTCCACAATGATGATGCGCCCGGTCTCCACCTCGCCGAGGGCTGCGGCCAAGTTCGCGCAGACGGTCGTCTTGCCTTCTTCGCGGCCGGCGGAGGTCACGGTGATGACGCGGGGCGACGCGCCGTTGTTGAGGGCGGCGATGTTCGCGCGCAGACCACGCATCTGGGAGGCGAACTGCCCGACGCGGTCATGGAACAGCATAACCGAGGCCATAGGCGGCCCCCACTGATCTTTGACCCGCTGGAAAGCGGCGGCGCGGCCGGCATGGGCCGCCGGCGCCTGGGCGACCCGCGCAGGCGATGGAACCGGCGCGACGGCGGGAGCGACCGGGCTGACTGCGCCGGCCGATTTGGCCATCGCGCGCGAGAATTTGCCTTCTTCAGTCATGCGGCGCGGACCTCCTGTTCGAGGTTGGGAACCCGGTCTTAATGCGTCCACTGCCTGAGATAAAGGAGCAATTCGCCCAGTTTGCCCGGCATGAATCCCTCGACCAACGTTGCGGACAACACGGCCATCAGGACGATCGTGAGGGCGATATTGAGGACCAGCCGTTTTCGCCCCCTCGCGCGATCGTGGAGGGTGGGCGCCGAGATTTCCGTCAGGGTCGCGAGCACGGGCACGCCCAGCGACTCGGCGGCGTCAGCCGGCCCGCGCAGAGAATGATCCACGAATTCGAGGAGAAACGTCAGGGCGAAGCCGGCGGCAGCGGCGCCTCCGACGCAGGCGATGGCGAGCGGCAGGCGGTAGCCATGGTAGGGCTCCGCCGGCTCGAGCGCGCGGGCGATGATCTCCACCTGAGTGCCGTTCGGCTCGCTCTGGACCCGGCTGCGATTCTGGAGCGCGAGCAGGCTCTTGTGATATTCCTCGTAGGCCTCTTTAGCCTCGTCGTGCTGACGCTGAATATCGGCGTACTGCTTCTCCTCGTCCACCACCTTCCGGATGGAGGACTCATTCGCCATGATCTGCGCCTGGGTCTCGCGAAGCGAGGCCTCGCCGGCCTTGACTTCCTGTTCCGCCGTCATCCGGGCCTGGATGAGCGACTGATACAGTGGATTGATGGTCTCGTGTATGCTGCCGGGCATGCGTTCAGGGGCGTCTTTCAGTTGGGCCTGGAGCGTGGCGATCTCCCCGCGGAGGGACTTGACCAGAGGGTGGTCCTCGGTGTAGTTGACCAGCATGTCGGTCAGGCGTTTCTCGCGCGCCATGAGCTGGCTGTTGAGGTCGGCCCGCGCGGGGTTGTCAACGGTCTGGACGTCGCTCTTGATGGTCTTCTCCACCTCCTTGATCTGCCGGTCTATTTCGGTGAGGCGGTTTTGGCCGGCGCTCAGCAGGAGCAGATGTTCGCCCTCGGCGGTTCGCAGCGTCTGAAGGGTGGCGAGAATGCCCCGTTTCACCTCCGGCAGCTCGGTCCAATGCTCCCGAGTGTATTTATCGAGTTCGATGTTCGTCTTCCGGATGGTTGCGAGATTGTCGTCGCACTGCGCCTTGAAGTAATCAATGGCTTGCAGGGTGTCATCGCGGGAGCTCCGCTGGCTTTCCTCGACGTAGTTGTCGGCAATCGCGTTGGCGATCTTCTGTGAGATGGATGCGTTTTTGTCCATCACGGCGATCTCGATCAGATCCACCCCGCGCCCTTGGGCAGCCGTTTTGATCGTGATGGAGTTCTTGAGTTTCTCGTATTCGTCCTGCCAGTCGGCGGCGGTCTTGAGATCCACGTCCAGCTTCAGCTGTTTGATGACCCGGTCGAGGCTGGTCCAGGTGAGGATCTCGGCGCGCATGGTCTCGACAGGGACAGGGCCGTTGTCGCGGGCGATCAGGCTCCCGGCGGCGGCGTTGGTGAGGGCCAGGTCTTTTCTTTTCACCAGCGCACTGGCGCGGTACTTTTCGGGGACGAGTTTCCACATCGGGAGGATCAGGAAAAGGCTGAAGAGGATCGGCATCACGATCGCATATTTCCGGCGGAAGAGCAGGCGCAGATAATCGCGGACGGTCGCAGGCGCAGAAGCGTTCACGTTTTTCACCTCCGGGAAACGGTTTTCAATGCGCGCGCTCGCCGGCGCTGCGCATCGGGGCCGGCGCATCCATGTAATAGCCTTCCATCTCCGACAGGACGCGTTTCACGGTATCGAGCCGCACGGTTTTGTCGTCACCGATGTAAGCCTGCAGGAGCGCCTGGTCGCAGATGACGTTGACCATGCGGGGGATTCCGCCGGCGGCCTTGAAGATTTCCTCCTGGGCATCCGGCTCGAACAGCGCGCCGTTCGAGAGGCCGGCCACGGCGAGGCGGTGAGTGATGTACGCGCCCATGTCCGCGGCCGAGAGCGCCCCGAGATGAAACTTGACGGTGATGCGCTGGTTCAACTGCCGCAGCTCCGGCGTCGCGATCAGCCGGCGCAGTTCCGGTTGGCCGATCAGGATGATCTGCAGCAGCTTCACGGAGCTGGTCTCCAGGTTTCCCAGCAGCCGCACTTCCTCGAGCACGTTCCGGGACAGGTCCTGGGCCTCGTCCACGATCAGGACCGTGTTGCGCCCTTCCTCCTGGCGCTGGAGCAGGAAGCCCTTGATCGCCTGGATCAGTTCGATCTTGGACCGCCTTGCCCCCTGGATGTTGAATTCCTCGCAGGTCGCCTGGAAGAACTGCTTCGGCGACAGGGAGCTATGGACGATCATGGCCGTATCCACCCGGTCGCCGAGTTTCTCCAGGGCCGCGCGGCAGAGCATACTCTTGCCCGCCCCGACTTCACCGGTGATCAGGGCGAAGCCCTTGCGCTGCTCGACCGCATAGATCAGGCAGGCCAGCGCCTCGCGGTGCTTCGCGCTCGGATAATAAAAGCGCGGGTCCGGCGTCGTGCTGAACGGAAACATCGTCAGCCCGAAATGTTCAAGATACACGGCTTCGTCGGCTCCAATGAACGCAAGCGCCCGGCCGCTACGGGTAGCCGTAGCCTGAGGACGCGCCGGGATATCCGGTGACCTCGGGTCCGACGGCCCTCACCGCACCGACTGTGCCGGCAGTGTTCAGGATGTTCTGGAACGGGAAGAGCAGAGCGTTGAGCTGGTACCCGACCCAGGCAAGCCACGTCGGCGGCACCTGGATCACGTCGCCCTCGGCGAGCGACACGTCCTGACGCCGGTCGCCTTCGATTATAATGTCGTGGAAGTTGACGGTGGTGATTTCCGGGTGGTCCGGATCGCCGCGGATGACTTTGCAGCGCCGATACGCCGCACGCTCCGTCACCCCGCCCACCTCGCCCATCACGTCGGAGAACGTCTGGTGCCCTCGGTACGGGACCCAGCCTTGCCGGCCCACCTCGCCATAGACGAAGATGTGCTTGCTGTAGTAGCCCACGACGGTGACGAGGATCTTCGGCTCCTTGTAGTATTTCGAGTAGAGGTTCTCGAGCTTCTCGCGGATTTGAAGCGTGGTCAGCCCGCCAACTTGGACGTCTTCGATGTAGGGCAGCGTCACTATGCCGTCCTGGCGCACTGTTGCGCTCCTCGGCTCCTCGGGCGGCGGGACCGGGCTCATGAACTCGATCTTGATCTCGTCGGGCGGTGCCACAACATACGTCGCGTCGGGCGGCTTTTTCTTGAGGGCGTCCCACGACACGACGCGCTGCGAGATTTCCATGGCTTCTTTGCCGCTGCATCCTGACAGCAGGCAAAACAGGATGACGCCGAGCAGCGACGGCAGAAACGTTCGGCTGGACATCTTTTGCTCCTCGCGGCAAGGAAAAACGCAATGGTCTGGGTTTGCGATTGCCTCAATGTATCTTGTCGCAAACAGCATGCCACAGCAGTCAGTATCCGCCAAATTTATAACTCACTTTATTATAACAGGTTATGCGATGACATGGTCAACCTATCACAGGATGATTATACGAAACTCAACACATCACTGTCCTAAAAAAGCAACACAAGATTCACGAACACTCGATAAGGCATGCAGGGTTTGTCCGGAATGAAATCCCCGCCGAGTGCCACGCCACAGAGGCCGTTCTCAGGTCCCCACGCCTGCCGCTACGCCCGCTGCGATTAGCCGCCTCGTAACCCGAGTGTGCCGGCCCGCTTTCGGACGCGCTCAAACCTATTAAGAGCATAACGTGCAGCGTGACAATTTTCAATGGCGCTAATGCTCAATGAGGTCTTCGAGCTGCAAGGACAGGAAGACGGCGGCGAGGTCCGGATCGAACTGCGAGCCGGCCTTCTCCGCGATCAGCTGTCGCGCGGAAGCGGGCGTGAGCGCCGGGCGATAGACACGGTGCGAGATGAGCGCGTCGAAGACGTCCGCAAGCGCCACGACTCTTGCGCCGAGCGCGATTCTCTCACCCTTGAGCCGGTCGGGGTAGCCGCTGCCGTCGAACCGCTCGTGATGGCTTCGGACAATCGGGATCAAGTCCGCCAGGTGCGGCGCATGCAGGAGCATGTTCGCGCCGTGCAGCGGATGAGCGGTCACGATCAAGGTCTCCTCACGCGACAGCGGTCCGGGCTTGCGCAGCACCGCGTCGGAGACTCGGATCTTGCCGATGTCGTGCAGCAGAGCGCCGTCCTCTATGCGGTACAGTTCCGTGTCGCGCAGGCCGAGCGCGCGCGCCAGTTGACCCGCAAAGGTGCGGACCTGGCTCGAGTGCCCGTCGTTATGCGGGCAGCGGGCGTCGGCCATGCCGGCCAGAAGCTCGAGCGTCTCGTGGTAGAGGCCGGTGACCTGCGACAGGTTCGCCCGGTGGGTCGAGGCCGTCGAGGCGCCTTCGGCCATCGCCATCAGCCGCCGCGCGTCTTCCGTCGAGAAGCAGCCCGCCCGTGAGGAGCACGCCGCCACCAGGCCGACCGTTTCTCCTTTGACTTCGAGCGGCGCGCTGATGAAGGATCCGAGAGCACAGCGGACCGCCGGCGAGGGGCGGCCGTGCGCGCCGCCCCGCTCGGCCGCGTTCGGGTTCAACAGATCGAGCATCGTGTCGCGCAGCGCCGCCGCGAGGGGAGAACTCTCGGGCATCTCCGGCTGGAGCATCAAGCGCCCCCGCTCGCCGTCCGCCAGCAGGATCGCGCAGGTTTCGGCGCCGGTCGTGCGCGATACGCTGACGAGCAGTTGCTTCCAGATTCTGGGCGGGTCGGGTATCGCGGACAGGAGGCGGCTTTCGGTGATGAGATTCTCGAGCTCCGAGACCTGTTGCGCGGCCGCATCGCACCGGCGGGCAGCTTCGAGCGCGACGGTCAGGTGCAAGGCGAAGAGGTCGAGAAGCTGGGCGGACTTCTCGTCGAACTGCGGGCCGCCGATCCGGCGCAGGCCAAGCACGCCGCGCGTCTTCTCGCCGGCCTTGAGCGGCGCGTAGGCGTGGCAATCGCCGGTCGCGGCGTCGGTGGCAAGGAGGACCGTCCCCGCGCCTATCGCCTCTTTGCCCTGCTCGTCCAGTTGGACCGAGTGCGCCCATCCGGCAACCGAATGGCCCGCGTGCGCGACCACCGACAGGGCGTCCTTTGCGCAGTCGTAGGCCAGCAGGACGGCGCCGTCGGCCTCGAAATCGCGGCACGCCGCTTCGAGCACGCGCGCCGGCAGAAGGTGCCGGTCGGTGGTTGCCAAAAGCAACCGGACCGTCTCGAGCAGAGTCCGCGACTCTGCCAGGAAGGACTTCCTGCGCGCCGCGCCCAGTGCCGAGAGAGCGCGCGCCGTCAGGGTCCTGAGATCCTGCGGATCGAAGGGCTTGGGCAGGAAGTCCGCCGCGCCGCGCTGCATTCCCTCGAGCGCGTACTTCAGCGCGTTCGATGCCGCCATGACAATGACCTGCGTGTCCGGGAACATCTCCTTGATCCTGGCCAGCAACTGGACGCCGTCCAAGGTCGGCATCGCGTCGGTGATCACGAGGTCGGCGGGACGCTGACGAAGTTGCTGCAGCGCGCCGGCGACCGAGTCGGCCGTCTCGGTGGAGTACCCTTCCGCGCGCAGCAGCGCCGCGGCGCGCGCCGCGCAGGGCTTGTCATCGGTTACGACGAGGATGCGCCACTGCAAACTCGCCTCGGCTGCAGGCGGCTTCAGAAGTTCAATTGCCACGCGACCACCTTTCTATGGGTGCCTGCTACCAGAATCTTCGGCATATTCGGCCGCTGGTTTAGCTGCCGCGCGGCGGGTTGGATTTGTCGGTCTGAGGCGCTTCAAGACCGCCTTCGTGCGCCTGAAGTGTTGAAAATTCATTCTATCCGTTGGGAATTCCCTCGATCATAATCCGCGCCGGCGGCTGAGTCGGCCGGCTTCCGGGCCGCGCGCCGTCCGGCGCGAGCGAATTACTCCGAGGTTCTGCGCGTTCCTGCGGCCTCCGGCGTGCATAGGCGGAAAAACTGCGGCTCGGTCGAAGAAGTTTATCTGCCCTTTGGCATTGATTTTGCAATGGCAGGTCTTACGCGCATAAACCCTAAAGCCTGAATCGGCAACCGTGAGCATGGATTCATTGAGGTGCAACCTTGAGCAATACCGGAGCGCCTCCCGAGGTCCGGAGCGAATCCGAACGACGGAAATCCGTCCAGGCGTGGCCTGCCCTGAGCCCGGTCACGCATACCCGCCAAGTGGAACCGCACCAGCCGATGAGGGTGGAATTGGCCGACGGGAGCATGATGAATTCCGTCGTCCTGCGATCAGCGGATGACGCCCTGCACCTTTTACTGCCGATGGGGCAGTGGCTCGCGAGGTTCGAGGCGGGGCAGGCGCTTCACGTGACGTTCTGGCGACCGCTGGACGCGCGGTACCAGTTTGAAGGCCGCGTCATCGGAACCGACGCCGGCCGCCTGTCGCTGGCTGTGGCCCACGCTCCGACGGATCGTCTTCAGCAGCGCAAGTATCCGCGAGTCCATTGCCGTGAAGTGGTCCAGTTGGGACGGCTGACCCGGGAGCAGTTCACGAATTTCGCCAAACTGCCGCAGCCGCCGCCGCTTTCCGTCAAGGGGCGGCTCCACGACTTGAGCGTCGGAGGCGCCTGCTTTACGACGCCGATGGCCTTGACGAAGAACGGCTGGGTTGCGCTGAGCATCGGGGCTCACGAATCGCAGGGCCCCATCGTGGTTCTCGGGGAGGTGCTGCGGCAGACGCGGCTCGGCGGCACCTCAAAATCGCCCTGGCGGACCGCCGTCGAATTCAAGATGCCCTCGCCGGTGGTCGAACGCCAGGTTAAGAACCTTGTGGCCGAAATTGACTCCAGGCATGTTATACGGATGATGCTTCGCTCCGGCAATTGGTCTCAGCAGAAACGGGATTTTCCGTCAGTGCGGTCGAGCCGGACTTGAACTGGAAGGAGGAACGCATGGCCGAGGTGGAATACGCCGCTGATCCGGAACCAGACCGCTCCCGCTTCGACGAGGAACTGGACGGCCTGAGCCCCGCCCGGCTCCTGCTGAAGCTGTATGACCTCGCCATCGTCAGTTGCGACCGCGAGGAGCGCGAGCGGCTGGTCTGCGCGCTGACCGAACTGATCGCCGCGTTGAGCTTCGATCACCGCGAGATTTCCATGCCGCTATTCAGCCTGTACGACCATTGCATCCGCCAGGGCCGGGCCGGCAACTTCGGCGCCGTGCGGGCGGTCCTCGTTCAACTCCGCGACGCCTGGAGCCGATCCGCGCAAGCGCTCGAATCGAGCGCAATCCCGCCGATCGAGACGAGACGCAACTAGCGCTCGCCGGACAATCGAGGCAAATACCCCCTGCTGCCGCGTTTGACACCATAAAGGCCGGCTGCTATTCTGCCTGCCGAACAGGGGACGCGGCCGGCGAGACCTTCCTTTTTGCGCATCGTCCATGAAGAGCCTTGACGATTCGGTTCAATACAGCAAGGGCGTCGGCCCGAAGCGGTTCGAGTTGCTCAAGCGCCTCGGGATCGCGACACTCCGCGACCTGCTTTACTTCGTCCCGCGCGCATACGAGGATCGCTCTCTGATCACGCCGATCAACCGCCTCCGCGCCGGCGGGCGGGCGACGATCAAGGCGCGCGTGGTCGCCGCCGAGAAGTTCCGAGTCCATGGTGGCCGGCCGATGGCGCGAGTCGAGGTCGAGGACGACTCCGGCCGCCTGACCTGCACCTGGTTCAACTCGCGCTTCTTCCGCGAGGAGGATTTTCCCGCCGGCCGCGAGATGCTCTTCACCGGCAGGGTGGACTTTTACCGCGGCTTGCAGATGGTCTCGCCGGAGCATGAGCTCGCCGACGAGGGCGAAGTGCTCTTCGGCCCGCGCATCCTGCCGATCTATCCGCTGACCGAGGACCTGAACCAGAACGCGCTGCGCCGCGTGATGAAGGAGGCGGTCGCCGAAAACGCCGGGCGGGTCGAGGACATGTTCGACGCGGCGTTCCTGAAGGAGCACAATCTGCCGGCGCTCGCGGACGCCATTCGGGACGTCCATTTCCCCGAGTCGTCGCAGGCCGCCGTGAACGCCCGGCGGCGGCTGGCGTATGACGAACTCTTCCTACTCGAACTGGGCATGGCGCAGCGCCGCCGCGATATCCGCCGCGAGGACGCCGGCCTTTCGTTCGAGGTTACGCCCGAGATTGATCAGCGCATCCGGCGGCGTTTCCCGTTCAAGCTGACCGGCGCGCAGGAACGCGCCATTGCGGAGATCGCCGCCGACATGCGCTCTCCGAAGGCGATGAACCGCATGCTCCAGGGCGACGTCGGCTCCGGCAAGACGGTCCTGGCGCTTTACGCGATGCTGGTCGCCGTGGCGAACCACTACCAGGCCGCGCTCATGGCGCCGACCGAAATCCTGGCGACACAGCACTACGAGACGATCCAGCGCTACCTGGCCGGAAGCCGCGTGCGGACCGCGTTGCTCATCGGCGGCCGCAGCGCGCGCGAACGAAAGCAGGAGGTGGAGCGCGTCGCGGCGGGCGAGGCGGACCTGGTCGTCGGCACGCACGCGCTCGTTGAAGGAGACGTGGTCTTCAAGAAACTCGGTCTCGTCGTGGTGGACGAGCAGCACAAGTTCGGCGTGATCCAGCGGGCGAAGCTGCGCCAGAAAGGGCGCCATCCGGACGTGCTGGTGATGACGGCGACGCCGATCCCGCGGACGCTGGCGCTGACCGTCTTCGGCGACCTGGATCTCTCGACGCTCGACGAAATGCCGCCCGGCCGGCAGCCGGTGAGGAGCAAATGGTATCCGCCGGAGAAACTGGACGCGGCCTATGAGTTCATCCGCGCGCGCATCAGCGCCGGCGAGCAGGCGTTCGTGGTCTACCCGCTCGTGGAGGAATCCGAGGCGCTCGACCTGAAGGCGGCGACGACCAGCGCCGAGCGCCTCCAGCGGAAAATCTTCCCCGAGTTCCGCATCGCCCTGCTGCACGGCCGGATGCGGCCCGACGAGAAGGACCGCGTGATGGCCGAGTTCCGCGCGGGGCGTTATCACATCCTCGTCTCAACCGTCGTCGTCGAGGTCGGGATTGATATCCCGAACGCGACGATCATGGTCGTCGAGCACGCGGAGCGGTTCGGCCTGGCGCAGTTGCACCAGTTGCGCGGGCGCATCGGGCGCGGCAGCCGCCCTTCGTTCTTCATCCTCTTCGCCCAGCCGAAGGGTGATGAGCCGCGCAAGCGGCTGGACGTCATCTGCTCGACGACCGACGGCTTCCGCATTGCGGAGGAGGACTTGAAGCTGCGCGGCCCGGGCGAATTCTTCGGGACGCGGCAACACGGCTTGCCGGAACTGCGCGTTGCGGATATTATTAACGACCACGCCCTGCTTCAACTCGCGCGCCGCGACGCCTTCAGGATCGTCGCCGCCGATCCCGGCCTGGCGAAGCCCGAACACGCGAAGCTCCGCGCTCGGCTCGAGGAGACGTTCAAGAACCGGCTGGATCTAATTCGAATAGGATAATTACTGACAGTCCTATGGGCGTTTGCGTTATAATGCTGTACGCAAAGCTGGAGGCTTGAAATGAAACTGATCATTACGCTGGAACGTGACGAAACGGGCATGATCGTGGCGGAGTGCCCCGCGATTCCGGGCTGCGTTTCACAGGGCCAAACGGAAGAGGAAGCGGTCGCAAACATTCGCGAGGCGATTGCGGCCTGCATTGAGACCCGAGCGGCCAACGGCATGCCCGTCACCGTCGCGGTTCGGGAAATCGAGGTCCCAGTCTGATGGGACGCTTGCCTGTCCTTTCCGGCGCGCAGGCGGTGAGGGCTTTCGAGCGCGCGGGCTGGCGTCAGGACCGCCAGCGCGGCAGCCACGTGGTTCTCATCAAGCCCGGCCACATCGCAAGCCTCTCAATCCCGCAACATCGCGAACTGGCTCCCGGAACCTTGCGTGCACTGATCCGTGCTGCGGGGATTACGGTAGAAGAGTTCAACGATTTGCTCTGACAAGTAAGGCTCCCATCAATATAGGAGATGCCAATGAAGCTGATGGATGAGCTGAAGTTCGACGCCCAGGGGCTGATTCCGGTCATCATCGCGAACGCCGCGGACGGCCGGCCGCTGACGCTCTGCTACATGAACCGCGAGGCGCTCGCGAAGACGATCGAGACCGGCAAGGTTCACGTCTTCCGCCGGTCGAAGGGAAGGCTGATGCTGAAAGGCGAGATCAGCGGCCACATCCAGGAGGTGAAAGGCATCTTTCCGGACTGTGAGGGCCGGTCGCTCATGATCACCGTCCAGCAGCACGTCGCCGCCTGCCACGCCGGGTACATGTCCTGCTATTTCCGGCGGTACGACGCGGAGAACGATGATTATCTCATCGTCGAGGAACAGGTTTTCGACCCGAAAAAAGTCTACTGACGCGGAGTCTTCACCACCAAGTTACCATGTGGTGAAAAAAGGCCAGTGCCTCGATTGAGATGAGGAGAAAGGAACGTACAATTGGTTTGGCGTACTATTCCTTTTCCCTGTCCCGAAGGAGGACTG